>Ga0209510_1002159_pt1 | contig 20692 bp, 18 predicted proteins | sample BiotimSIPDNA_FD_185749 | JGI IMG/M metagenome (GOLD analysis project Ga0209510, IMG submission 185749) | Anaerobic biogas reactor microbial communites from Washington, USA - Biogas_R1 time_0 SIP DNA (SPAdes) (version 2) | ecosystem: Engineered > Bioreactor > Anaerobic > Unclassified | place... | reverse complement strand
TTTGATTTTGACTTCTTCAGCCACATCAATGGGCAAACGCAAGCCCTGGGCGATGTCTGAACTGACGTGATTTCCGCCGATTTGCAGGACGTTGGCATACCAGATATCGCCGTTGACGTAAATCGCGATATCGGTGGTGCCACCACCAAGGTCAACCAGGGCAACACCCAGATTGCGCTCAGTTTCGGAGAGTACGGCTTCGCCTGCCGCGAGGGGATTGAGCACAAAATCGCTTACATCGATGCCGGCTTGCGAAACGCACTGGCGCAAGTTGCCAATGGTAGAAGAAGAGGCGGTGATGATGTGGGTTTCCACCTCGAGACGGTAGCCATGCATGCCGATGGGTTGGCGGATGCCTTCTTGTCCATCGATGATGAAATCGCGCTGGATTACGTGAATAATTTCGCGGTTATGCGGGATAGCAATAGCCTGGGCTGAATCAAGCGCGCGGTAAACATCTTCCTGATCGATGACTCTGCCAGAGATGCCAACGATGCCCTTGCTGTTGGTCGAGCTCACCTGCGCGCCTGCAAGGCTGACGATGGCACTGTTAATTTCGTAGCCTGATGTGCGTTCTGCTTTTTCAATTGAACGGGCAATCGCGTCAGAGGCAGCATTGATGTCAACCACGTTGCCATTGCGAATACCCTGGCTGGGCTCGATACCCACACCCAGGATGCGCATGGTCGTGCCGTTTTCAATTCGGGCAACGAGTGTGACAATTTTGCTTGATCCTACATCCAGTCCAACAACAATAGGTTCTTCCATAAAAAACTCCTAACGATAATACGGGGCGTGCAAATACTCCAGGCTTATCAGAGAAGGTTGCAAGTTTCTCTCCAGAAGCAGCTCCGCGATCTTTTGATATTGCGCCATTTTTACGTCCAGGTATTCAGCATTTCTGCCAAAGTAGACCATCCAACCGTGATTGGGGTCTGTCCAGCCCAAACCGCGTTTGGCATCGTAGCGCAGTTGGGTGCCCTGTGGCTTGATTTGGCTAAGCAGTTGCACCGCGTTGACAAGGCGTGGGTCAACGCTGGGTTCAGGCTCTTTAAAAACTTCTTCTTCTTTCTCTTCAGTTTCCGTGGTGCTTTCTTCAGGCGTGCCCGGTTTTTCCAATTGCACAGGTCTGAAGGGTGGTGGTGGCGCGATATTGGCATGCACCTCAATGGGCAAACTGGCAGCGCCACGGACTTCAAAGGCATAGCCTTCATCATCAATCCAGATCTGATAGCCTTCAGTTTCCTGAGTGGCTTCCACAATCCAAACGATAGCGGGGATGCGTTCTTCAATGAGCACATTCAAATTAGCAGGTAAACTCACCCCAACTGAAACAGTTTTGATGTCGGGGAAGTCGCGAATGATGACTTTTTCGATTTTGTCCGGTTCAACTTCAATGATGCGCGTGCCATAAGAGCTTAATTTTGAGCTGATCTCGGCATTGCTCACACGGAAGTTACCGCGAATGTTGATGCCATTTGGATTGACCTTGAAGCTGTCGTTTTTGAGCATCAAAATGACGCCAACCAGGAACACGAGCGTTAAGATGCCGGAAAATACGCGCATGCCAATGCTCATGCGAGGTACAGCCGGCAGTCTGAGCTCTTTGCCTGGCGTGCCCGTGGGGATATAGACCGGGCGACGACCGCGACTGCTCACGGCTTGTGGGGTGGGCTTGACATCGGTCATAACGCGGCGAGAAACCACACGCGAGGCGGATCTTGCGGCGCGTTGGGTGCTTTCTTCCGGCGCGCGCTCGATGGGCTTGCGTTTGACAGGCTCTATGTGTCGCCTGGCGCGAATTCTATCCGCGCGTGAGAGTTCCTCGGGTTCGCGTGCCATTAGATTTCGGCGCTCCTTAAGGTGTGGTCGCGATCTGCCTTGCGTTCAAGCGCCAGATCGATCAGTCGGTCAATCAATTCCGGGTAGCTGATGCCATCATGCGCGAAGAGTTTGGGGAACATGCTGATGGGGGTGAAGCCTGGAATGGTGTTAATTTCGCTGAAGAATAGCTCTTCAGTTTCTTTATCAATCAAAAAGTCAACGCGTGCCATACCCGCGCAATCAACAGATTTATAGACCTGTAATGCCATGGCTTGAACGCGTTGGATGGTCGCTTCAGTTAATTCAGCAGGGACCATGGTTTTGGCGACGCCATCGATGTATTTATCATCATAGCTGTAAAATTCGTCACCGGGAATGACTTCTCCGGGGCTTGAGACGATGGGGGCTTCGTTGCCAAGGACGCTGATTTCAATTTCGCGGGCGTTGATGCCACGTTCAACGATAATACGGCGGTCATATTTGGCAGCGAGTTCAAGCGCCTTGTAGAGTTCCTGACGATTCTTCGCTTTGCTGATGCCCACAGACGAGCCGAGATTGGCGGGTTTGACGAATAACGGGTAGGGTGCAATTTTTTCAGCTTTAAGCACGGTTGTTTCAATATCTGTGGCAATTGCCTGTCGGGTAAAGACTTTATATTCCAGGACCGGGATATCTAAGTGGCTCATGAGATCTTTGCACATGCCTTTGTCCATTCCCAATGAAGAGCCAAGTACACCCGCGCCAACATAGGCAACGTCGAGCATTTCAAAATAGCCCTGGATGGTGCCGTCTTCGCCAAAAGTGCCATGCAGGACCGGGAAGATGACATCAATCTCAGTTATGACATGCAAAGTTTCATCTTTGACTTGCATGAGTGTCAAAGCACCGCCTTTGTTCATGAGAATGGCTGGATTTAGGTCTTTGTAGCTTTCGTTTTCAAAAGCATTGATGGGATCGTTACCAGTTAACCATTCTCCCTGACGGGTGATGCCGATTTGCCAGACCTGATATTTGTTGGTGTCGATAGCCTGCAACACTGAGCGAGACGACATGACGGAAACGTCATGCTCGCCGGAACGGCCACCAAAAACCAGAAGGAGGTTTAAGCGTTTAGAACTCATCGAAATCTCCTAAAAACTCAATTTCAGTCTGAAGGTCGATATCAAAACGTTCTTTGACACGTTTCTGTCCCATGCGAATGAGCTCAAAAATTTCCTGCGCGGAAGCTTCTCCATCGTTGAGAATAAAATTGGCGTGTTTGTCGCTTACGCGCGCGTTGCCGTTTATAAATCCTTTCATGCCCACTTCTTCAAGCAAACGACCGGCAAAGTCGTCTTTGGGGTTCTTGAAGGTCGAGCCAAAACTGTAGCCCTTGGGTTGGGTTTTAGCTCGTTTGGCGGTGAGTTCTTCGAGTTTTTCAAGGGAGGCTTTCGCATCAACATGCTCACCGTGGAAAGTCGCGGAAAGGATAACCACGTCGATGCCTTCGCGTTTGAATTTGCTGGAGCGGTACTGATAAGCCATATCCTCGAGCTTTAGCGTTTGTTCACCGTCATCCTGAGTGAGGACGTTTACGTCGAGAAGGGTGGCTTCAACTTCACTGCCATGCGCGCCGGCGTTACCATACACCGCGCCACCAACTGTGCCGGGGATGCTGTTGCACCATTCCAAACCGCCCACGCCAGCGCGTGATGCTATCTGAGCGAAAGTGCCCAGGTTGGCACCGGCTTCGGCATAGACAAGGGGTGGGGTTTGGTCTTTTAGAATCTCAACTTTTTGACAGCGGTTGATGAGCACGATGCCGGGATAACCTTTGTCGCTAATCAGCAAATTCGAGCCACCGCCGATAATCTTGAAGGGTATGTTCAAGGACCAAAGCGCTTTCACCGCATGGCGCATTTCGTCCAAAGTGTTGATGATGATCAAGCCTGCGGCGGGGCCTCCGGCTCGGATGCTTGTATACCTGGCGAGCTCTTCGCCACGTTGCAGTTTCGCGCCAAACAAAGTTTCAAGTTTGCGCATGGGCAAGACCGGTTGTCGCGTGATTTTGGTACTATCTTCTTCAAACAGGGCCTGTAATTTCGCGCTAAATTGGGGCCCCTTGCCAGCTGAAAAGACGATTATTAAGTCATTGTGCTGACTAAGCTCATGAATAAGCTCGGTGGCTTCGTCTTGATCGGGCAGGTAGAGAGCTTTGCCCTCTTCGAGAGAATCGACAATTACCTGAGGCGTGTAGCCTTCATCAGCTTCGCGTGCGGCGTAAATTTGCATGATGATGGCTTGGTCAGCAAGAGCAAGGGCTTTAATATAGTCCTTTTGCAGGCGTTGGGTGCGGCTAAAGGTGTGTGGCTCCCAGATTGCCCAGATTTTGGTGTTGGGATAGGCATTGCGTGCTGCTTCAAGTGTATGTCGGAGTTGTGTGGGGTGGTGACCGTAATCGTTGATGAGCGTGATGCCATCTTTATCGTAGACGATGTCCCAGCGTCGCTCGGTGCCACTAAATTCTGCCAGGCTTTCAACGGCTAACTGGGGATTGATGCCAAGGATGTGCAAGCATGCCAGTACCGCTGCAGCGTTGAGCGCGTTGTGTTTGCCGGGCAAGCTGGGTGTAAAGGGGCCACTGAGTTGTGGAATACCGCCACGTTTGCTGGTGAGAACAAATTCATTTGAACTCAGGCTGGGGTCAAGGAGCAGAACGGTGTAATCGCAGGTTTCGTCTAGACCGTAAGTGAGTACCTGGATGTGTTCGAAACGGTTATTGGCAAGGAGATGCTTCACGCCGGGGTCTTCAGCGCAGAGCAGAGCGATGCCACCCGGTTTGGTTTTATTGAGGAAGTCCACATAAGCCTGTTCGTAAATTTCAGGTGTGGCAAAGCAGTCGGGGTGGTCATATTCAATGTTTGTAATCACGCTAATTTGCGGGGTCAGTCCGTGGAACATGTAATCATATTCATCGGCTTCAATGACAAAAAGCTCACTTTGCGTGGCGTGGGCGTTGGTACCCAGTTTCTTGATTTCCGAGCCGAGAATGAAGCCTGGGTTTTGGCCAAGCGCGCTTAGTGTTTCAATCAGCATGGCGGTGGTTGTGGTTTTGCCATGCGTGCCGGCAACGGCGATGGTTGATTTGCCCGCGGTGATTTCGGGCAGGAAATCTGAGCGTTTCAGCACGGGAATACCTGCCGCTTTACCAGCCAGAACTTCAGGATCTTCATCTCGCACTGCTGAAGAGCGCACGATAAGGTCTGCTTGTATGGCAAGTTCGGGATGACTACCGATGCGCGCGTCAGCGCCCTTAGAGCGAACAAGTTCAAAGTATGGGGATGCGTTTTTATCGCTGCCCGTCACTTTGTAGCCTTTTTCAAGCAAGAAGATGGCAATCGCGCTCATTCCTGTTCCACCGATACCAATCAGATGCACTGTTCTCATGCCGCGCCTGCCATTTCGTAAAGAAGCTCGGCGATGTTTTCCGCAGCGTTGGGGTGGGTCAGTGAGCCCATGGCATTGGACATGCGGGCGAGTTTAGCTGGGTTTTGCATGAGACTCTCAATCGTTTCATAGAGCTCGGACATAAGGAGCGAATCCTCCAAAAGAATGGCAGCATCCCGGTCTACCAGATAGTCCGCGTTTACTTTCTGATATTGCCAGGCGTAGGGGTAAGGCACTAAAATCGCTGGTAGAGCGAAATAGGGATATTCGCCCAGAGAGCTTGCACCAGACCGTGATACGACCAAATCAGCAGCTGCCATTGCCGCGCCAACTTCGTGCAGATAAGGGAAGGCCTGATAGCGCGGGCCGAGTGATTTTGTAGCTTTGCTGACTTTTTCCCAATCAAGATGTCCAACGAGGTGAATGACCTGGTATTTTTCAACCAATTTTTCGGCGATAGAGATGACGGCGTTATTGATTGAACGCGCGCCAGTGCTGCCACCCATGAACAAAATGGTGGGTAAATCAGGGCTAAAATGGAAATAGTCCAATGCTTCGGATTTAGTCCATTGCTTGAGCTCATCGCGCAATGGGTAACCGGTGACAACTAACTTGTCGGAAGATTTATAGAACATTTTGGTATCCTCCGTGGTAATAGCAATTTTTTTGGCAAAGTGACCGAGCGTTTTCAGAGCCAGGCCAGGCTCGATATCGGGAACATACAGCAAAGAGGGTATCTTCCGTCCGGCTAACGCCATCGGAACCGCAACAAATCCGCCGGTGAAGAGCAAAACGTCGGGTTTGAAGCGTTTTAGTATTGCTTTTGAGTCTCGGTAGCCTTTCCATAGTTTTAATAAGTTTCCTGGCAGCTTTTTAAGGGATACACCATGCACACCGGCGGCGTGAATACCCTCAAAGGGGATGTTCGCACGTTGCACCAAATCTGCTTCGATGCCATCGGCTGTACCAACCCAGAGGATTTCGTGTCCAGCGTTATTCAGTATCCCGGTAACGGTTAGGGCGGGATACACTCCGCCGCCAGTCCCGCCCGCGCAAATCAACAGCCGCATTGCCCGAACTCCTTTCTGGTGATATGTTTGTGGCACTTTGTCGTGATACATTCATCACGATTCCAATGGCAAGCATAGTGGTAACCATACTTGAGCCACCCGCGCTGATAAAGGGCAGGGCGTTTCCGGCCATGGGGAAAAGCCCAACGATAACCGCGATGTTCATCAGCGCTTCAAGAACAATCCATCCGATTAATCCAAAGGATAAAAGTTTGCCTAAATGGTCCGGCGCATTTTTGGCAATCACATACCCGCGCCAAAGCAAGAGAATATACAGGATAATGACGAAAAATGAACCGAAAACGCCAGTTTCTTCCGCGATGACAGCAAATATGCTGTCAGTATGGGGCAGTGGCAGACCGGTGAATTTGGTATCGGCGTTGCCAAGTCCGACGCCAAAGAAGCGCCCTTTGATAACAGCTTCGAAGGTGCGCCGGATGTGATAAGAGCCTTCACGGGGGTTACGCATACCGCTGATGTATTGCGCGAAACGCGCTTTACCGGTGGGCATGACCGTAATCATCAAAAAGCCCATCGCGCCGGCGGCAAGCAGAATGAGAATAATTTGGCGCATGTCACCACCCGCGAGGAAGAACATCATCACGCCCAAAATAACCACGGTCATTGACGCGCTGATATCAGGTTGAGCGATGATGAAAGCGGCTACCAAGCCAACAATGATACCTAAGGGCAAAAGGCCTTCTTTGAAATTACCCAGAGTTTCTTTGCGGTTGTCGAGCCAAACCGCCAGATAGAGAATAATCGCCATTTTGGCGAGCTCCGCGGGCTGTACCGAACCGCTGAAGAGTGAGCGCGCGGCAGAGAAACGGACTTCGTTGATAATCAAGACCGCGAATAAAAGTCCCATGATGGCGATCATCATGATAATAACAAGTTTTCTGTAATGATGATAGTCAAACAGACTTGCCGCAATACAAACCACAACGCCGATGAAGACCCAAATCAGTTGGCGGGTAAAAACGTAAGTGGGCTCTTTGTCGATGAGCAGAGAGGCGTCCCAGCTGGCTGAGTAAACCATCAACAAGCCAAACACAACCAAAGTTGCCACGATGATTAAAAGGGGAACATCAAAACCGATGCGCTTTACAGGTACAGGTTTGGCATGTGCCTGGACTGAGGCTTGGGTACTCATAGTTCGTTTATCCATTTCGCGTAGCAGTTGCCACGTTCTTCAAAGTCCACAAAAGCGTCATAGCTGGTACCACCAGGGGAGAGCAAAACCACATCGCCCGCTTCAGCTTTTTCCGCGGCGATTTTGACCGCGTTTTGAAGCGTGTCCGCTTGAGTGAGGGACTGATAATGAGCATGCTTTTGGGTTTGTTTGAGCATTTCCGCAATCATTTTGCTAACTTCACCGAACAAAATGATGTGTTTGGTTCTTTGGCTGGCGAAGGTGAGCAAATCTTCCCAGGGGAGGTTCTTATCTCGCCCGCCAAGCAGCAGAACGATGGGTTCATCGAATGATTTCAGCGCTGCAAGCGCGCGTTCAGGTGTGGTGGCGATAGAGTCGTCAATCCATTGCACATCATTCCGGTTTGCGACCAATTGAAGTCGGTGAGCAATGCCTTCGAATTCTTCGATGGCGGTTTGAATAGCCGGCAAGGCGATAGTAGCGCCAGCGGCAACCGCGCACGCTGCCAAAACGTTCTGCAAATTGTGTTGGCCTCGTAGGGGAATCCACTCGATGGGCAACATTTTCATGCGCTCTTTGCCAATTTGCAGCATGATTTGGCCGTTTTCAACGTAAGTGCCATGCTCATTTTTGCCAGGTTGCTTGTAACCGAAGCTGATCAGGTCGCCATGCAACTCTTCGCGCAGGTTCCAGGAGCCTTTGTCTTCGCGGTTGAGGATGGCGAGGTCAGCCTGTTTTTGAAATTTCAGAATGCGTGCTTTCGCGGCGGTGTAAGCGCCAAGTGTTCCATGTCGGTCAAGGTGGTTGGGAGTGATGTTAAGCACAGCAGCGATTTGAGGTGAGCGGGTCATGAGTTCGAGCTGGAAGCTCGAAAGTTCCATGATTGCCAGGTCATCTTCATGCATCTCATCAACATTGTTGATAAGTGGATTACCAATGTTGCCACCGGTCCAGGCGTGGTTCTTGTTGTTTTTCATGGCAAAGAACTGCTCCGCCATTTTGCCTAACAAGGCGGTTGTGGTTGTTTTCCCGGCAGAGCCTGTGATGCCGATGACCGTGCAAGGGCAGTTTTCGAGGAATATCTGTGAATCGTTTGTTAATTTGATTTGGCGCTTGCGGGCTTCTTTGATAATAGGAATATCCAAAGGCACACCGCCGGAAACGCAAACGAAATCAACGCCTTCGAGAAGTTCAAGGGGATGCGCACCAAAGTGCGTTTGCACGTGGGTGTCTGCCAGGTTTCGTTTGGCCTCTGTCAATTCAGAATCAGGACGGGCGTCTGTCAAGGTTACCCTGGCACCATGCTTATCAAGATAACGCGATGCAGCTAAGCCCTGTCGAGCCGCGCCAATCACTAAAATGTTTTTTGAGTCGTAACTTTTCATCGTTTATCCAATAAATGTCATGCTTAGGCCAATCATTGCGCCAATAAGTTCTATGAGCCAAAATCGGATCACGATTTGGTTTTCCTGCCAACCAATCATTTCAAAATGATGGTGGATGGGTGTTTTCTTGAATACACGGCGTCCTTTTGTGGCTTTGAAGTAAAGGACCTGTATGACCACCGAGAGCATTTCAGCGGTGGGGATGATGGCGATGAGGGGAAGCCAAATCCATTGGCCAGTCATCAAAGCAACAACTGCCAGGGTGGCACCCAAAGCCTGTGAGCCGGTATCACCCATGATAAGTTGCGCGGGTTTGACATTGAACCACAGAAAACCTCCCAGCGCGCCGACCACACAGAAACAAAAACGCGCCAGATAGACTTGTCCCTGGGTCATTGCTACGATGCCATATACGCCAAACGCGGTCAGAGAAATCATGCCTGCCAGCCCATCGATACCATCGGTAAAATTGACCGCGTTTGCCATAGCGACGATGATAAATGCCGCGATCAGAATATAAGGCCAGCCAATGGTCAGATAGCCACCGCTAATTGGCCAGATAATTTCAGGGACGTGTAAGACCTCACGTAAGAGATAAGCAACAATTACAGCCACAACAATTTGCAGGATGAGCTTCACTTTGCCAGACATCCCAAGTCCGCGCCGAGGTCCGCGGATGCCTTCCCAGTCATCTATCGCGCCAATGATAGCGAATCCCCACATGCAACCGAGAGGAACCAAAATCGACATACCAAAAACACGGGAACCAAACAAAGTCACCGCGTTCAGAATGAGGGTGAGCAGGGTGATGGGCAGGAGGAACATAAATCCGCCCATGGTCGGTGTGTTCATCTTTTCGCGATGGGAGCTGGGTAGATCATCGATGCGGATGATTTTGCCCACTTTCCAGTGCTTGAGTAAGCGAATGAAAGGGTCACCCCAAATGACGGATAATAAGAACGCGATACCACTTACGGCAATAGCGATGGTTGTGTTTTCCATTAGCGGGTCTCCTCCAGGGCAGATACGATCGTTTCAAGATGCATGCTGTGTGAGCTCTTAACGAGTACGATATCGCCTTGTGTCAGCTTTGGTTTAAGGTAATTGATGGCGCCATCCGCGTCCGCGAACCAGTGCAGTTTTTGTTGGTCAAAGCCGGTTTCAAGCACCGCGTCGCGCGTGATTTGGCTGCGTAGTCCAACCAGGACGATTTCATCAGCGACTTCCGATGCGCGCAGGCCAACCCGGCGATGTCCTTCTCGTTCGTATTGGCCAAGTTCGAGCATGTCACCCAAAACGGCTACTTTGCGTCCGTCAATATCATTGAGCAGATTGAGCGCGGCAAGGGTTGAATCAGGTGAGGCATTGTAAGTATCATCGATGATGAGAGCACCGGAGGGTGTTCTCACCGTGACGACGCGCACTTGTTCGCGACCGCTCTTGAACGCATGGAAAATCCAGTCCCAGCTGATGCCCAAGTTAAGGGCAACTGCGCAGGCGCGCAGTATCGTGAAGACGGAATGGCGTCCAATGAGTGGGGCGGTGAGGTAATAGGATTCACCCTGATAGTGCAAACGGCAACGGATACCGTTGAGCCCCTGGCTTTCAATTTCGTCTGCCCAGAGGTCAGCGCGTGGGTCAAGCCCATAGTAAAAGACACGCGCCTGGGTTTTTGAAGCCATTTGGCGCACAAAATCGTCATCATAATTCAAGATTGCCAGACCCTTGGGGGCTTTGGGCAGTTCTTCAAGCAGTTCAGCTTTTCCGTTCGCAATCGCCTCTATTGAACCGGCGCGCTCGGCATGCACGGTGCCGATGTTGGTGAGCACGCCAATATTGGGATGAGCGATATCGCATAAGAGTTTGATTTCGCCTGCGACATAGAAGCCCATCTCGAGCACAGCAATCTCATGTTCTTCAGTAAGGCTAAGCAGGGTGAGAGGCAAGCCAATTTCGTTATTGTGATTTCCAGGGTTTTTAAGCGTGCGCATGCGGTGGGAGAGCACACTGGCAATTAAATCTTTGCTTGAGGATTTACCCACACTGCCTGTAATGCCAATGACCGGGATGTCGAATTGTTCTCGCCAGTATCTGGCTATGGTTTGCAGGGCGAGAAGCGCGTCTGGCACTAAGAGGCTGTAAGGCGCTTCGGTGGGAATAACCGCGTCAGATTGGGTGATGTCAATGACCGGATAATCCGATTCGATAGCATGATCGATAATGGCCATGTAAGCGCCTTTACCGAAAGCGTCATCCACGTAGTTATGTCCGTCTGTGAATTCGCCTTTGAGCGCGATGAACAGCGCGCCATCTTCGCAATGACGTGAATCAATGCACCCGCCATAAACGGGAATATCCGCTTCAACAGTTTGTATGGGGGATTTGAGTGCCTTTAGAATGTGAGAGATGCTTAACATATCGATTATTCTCCCGATTCCAATACCTGGTGCGGAGCGGTTTCGCCTAAGCGGATGCTGTCAGGCGGAATGTCCATAAGAACGACCAATTTCTCGACCACTTTTGAAAAAATAGGCGCGGCAATTTGGCTGCCCCAGATATCGCGTGTGGGTTCCTGCATCCACACATAAATGACAACCTGAGGGTCTTCTGAAGGTCCCCAGCCCACAAACGAGGCGTTTGTGAGGGGATTGGTATAGCCATACTCGGTGGGGATTTGACCGGTACCGGTTTTGCCAGCAAAGGTGTAGCCATCGATATAGGCGTTTTCGTATGATTCATCCATCAAGGTTTCTGTGAGCATTTCGGTCACTGTTTTGGCAGTATCGGCACTGATAGGTGTGCCTGCCAGAACTGGGTCTACTTCAAAGCGTTTGCCATCAATAATGACGGCTTTGACAATATGGGGCACGTACATTTTGCCTTCATTGGCAATAGCGCCGGCGGCCATGGCCATTTGGATGGGCGTAACCGAGATACCCTGACCAAAGGCGTTGGTGGCGAGGTCGATGTCGTACCAGTTGCTGTCGCCGGGGAGCTTTAGGGGCCAGTGAGTTTCGCCACCCAGGTCAATGCCGGTATTGCGGTCGAAACCAAACGCTTTCAAATAGCTGTAAAAGTTATCCGGGCCAATTTCTTCTGCCATCCATGCCAGGCAGGTGTTCAGCGAATAGCGTAAGCAATCAGTCATGTCGACATCGCCATAAGCACCAAAGTCCCAGTTGCGGATTTCCACACCACTGATTTCATATGAACCATCATCTGAATAGACCGTGTCCTTTTTAATGGCGCCGGAATCAAGCGCGATGGCGACCGTAATCGCCTTGAAAACCGAACCGGGCTCATAAGTCTTGCTGATGGTCGGGTTGAAAGGCTCAGGATTAGGGAATAATTCAGCGTAATTCCAGTACTCGTTGGGGTCAAGTCTGGGAGTGTTCGCCATGGCGATAATTTCACCGTTTTTAGGGTTGTAGATAAGAATTGTTCCGCCTTTTGCGCCAGACCATTCGATGGCTTCATCAAGTTCCTGTTCAGCCATTGCCTGAATTTCGCGGTTGAAGGTTAGTTCAATATCAGCGCCAGGCGGGATTTCATCGAGCATGGAAAGTTTTTGCGGGTCAAAAGCGGTATAGACCATCTGAGGCGTGCCGGCTAAGAGTGTGTTGTAGGTTTCTTCAACACCGAAATAACCCATTCCCTGGGTGCGGTCGAGATATTTATAGAAACCGAGCACATTCGAACCGGTTGTTTTTTCCGGGTAACTGCGTTTGTTGTGGGGAGTCCACATTAAACCGTTCAAACGAGGGCGGATTTCATTCCGACCCAATTCCATGTTGGCATACTCGTCAATCAGGGCTTCAAATTCCATGATTTTTTCAGGGCTAACGAAGCCATCCAACTGAATGTAAAAGGGATTGCCGTTGCCTGGTTCAGTTGTGGCATAGGCTAAGACTTTATCGTAATCCATGCCCATCACATCTGAGACGGCTTTGGCAACGGTCTCCGGCTGAACAATAGCATTCAGGTCGAGCCCGACTTCATATGTTGTCTCGTTGCCAGCCAATAAGCGTCCCTTGGCATCGTAGATGTTGCCACGATTGGGGTAAACCAGTTGGGTAACGCCCTGATAGGCTTTGCTGTCGTCCAGGATTTGTTGGGCGACATCCACATTTTGGATGCGAATAAACTGCACGCATATCGCGAGGGCGATAATCGTGGCGAGGATGCATATGGTTAAAATGCGGCCATTATGCGTTTTCATGGCTGGGCCTCATTTTGGTTTTCTGTAAGGTTTGGACTGATCGTCCAGATCTTATCGCGAAGCCAGTCCCAAAGTGAGCTGGTGTATTCCGGCAGAAGTTGGATTTTGGGCGTCTCTGGCAAGGGGGCTTCTTCAACGCCTTTGCGCAAATTGGGGCTGTATCCGGGCACTTCAAGGTAGATCGCGGTATGGGGATCTATCGTTTGCATATTTAAACTGCCAATGCGCTCGTTAAGGGCGATAGAAGAGGATATTTTTGCAAGATGACTGCGCAGATCATTGATTTCGAGGTTCAGGGCATGCTCACGCATTTCTAATTGCTGAATGCGGCGTCCGGCAGCCGCCGCGCGGCCGCTGATGGAAAGGTAGAGCCCAGCGATTGTGGCGACAATGACCAAAACCAACATGAAAGCGCCAACAAGTTGGAGCTGACGTCGCCATGGGGCTTGTTTATAGGCTGGTGGTTGTGTTGTTGTGCTCATACCTTTATATAATGCAAATTCTGTGCCATTTATAGCTTCTGCGCGATCCTTAGCCTGGCACTGCGGGATCGTGGGTTGGTTTGTAATTCATCCTCACTGGCGGTTATCGGTCGTTTGGTGAGGACTTTGACTGTGGCAATGTGTTCACAGTCGCAAATCAATTTTTCTGGTGGACAAATGCAATCGGTGCTTTCCTGGCGAAAGACATTTTTGACAATGCGATCTTCAAGCGAATGAAAACTGATGATTGCGATGCGTCCGTTTGTTTTTAAAAGTTCAATCAGGCTGGGTACTGCCTGGCTAATAACATTGAGCTCATCATTGACCGCGATGCGCAAGGCTTGAAAAGTACGGGTGGCGGGGTCTTGCTGTTCGCGGGTCTTCCCAACTGCTTTTCTCACGAGGTCTGCCAGCCCGAAAGTGGTGTAAAGCGGTCTGGCTTGCACAATGGCTTTGGCGATTCGTCTGGAAAATTTTTCCTCACCGTACTCCCAGATGATTTGTGCCAGGTCGCTTTCGCTCAGGCTGTTCACCAAATCGGCGGCTGATTGCCCTTTGTTTGGGTCAAAACGCATATCCAGCGGAGCGTCGAAACGGAAGGAAAAGCCTCGTTCAGCCTGGTCGAACTGCATGGAAGATACACCGAGGTCCATGAGGATGCCATCTACGCCATCCCATCCTTGAGCCTGAAGTATCTGGGGGGCTTCAAGGTAAGAGGCTTTGATGACCTTAGCGCGATTTCCGAAAGGCTTGAGCCTTTCCTGGCTTAGCGCGATGGCTGTGGGATCCAGGTCGAGGGCGATGAGTTCACTGTCAGGTGAGCTTTTGCTTAAAAGACCTTCAGAGTGACCACCAGCGCCGGCGGTGCAGTCCAAAAAGCGTTTAGCGTGCTTCGCAGTTAGGTATTGAATTGTCTCTTGGTAAAGTACCGGGCGGTGCGGAGCTTCTTGCCCATGCACCACGTTCATTAATTTCCTCTAGTCGATATGTCAAAGGCGACCCAGCGGTCTTGATTGGCTTCGGGGTCTGCAAAAGCTTCTTCTTTTGCAGACAATCTGTCGGGAGACCAAACCTCAAAACTATCTCCCACGCCAACGATGACAACTTGATCCTCAATTCCGGCAAACTTCCGCAAGAAAGACGGAATGAGAATACGGCCAGCCGTGTCATAAGCCAGTTCAGCAGTGTAGCCAAGGATTTCGCGTTTGAAGGAACGCACCCCAGGATCGGTAAGCGATTTGCTGCTTACGGTTTGAGCTATAATTTCAAAGGTGGGTTTAGGATAAGCCATCAGGTTTCCGTCCAGGCCTTTGGTGATGAACACAACATTGCCGGGGGTTTGGTCCCGGTAAATTGATGGCACGGTCATGCGACCTTTAGCATCAATATTGTGTTCGTATCTACCGTAAAACATTTGTTCTAATCCCTTTTTAATGGCCGAAGCGCCGGGTTTCCAGCGCTTTCACTACATGCGTGACACTTTGTGACACTTTATGACAAATTTTCCCACATTATAGACCCTAAACCACAAAAAAGCAAGGGTTTTAAGGGATTAATTTGCCAAAATGGGCATGATTTTCCTGTTTCTCTCGAGATTTGTTTGTTCTGGTTTTGGGAATTCATTTTTCTGATGGGATTGCGTGACACCAAAGCTACAATTCCAGCAAAGTTCTGGGAGATAATGCGTTATAATCGGGGTGATGAACAATCCGCAGATTTTGAACGACCGATATCAGTTGAATGCCAAACTTGGCAGTGGGGGCATGGCGCATGTTTACCGCGCGATGGACCTCATGCTCCAGCGCAATGTGGCGGTGAAAGTCCTAAAAGAAGACTACTCAGCTGATCTGGCTTTCAGGGAGCGTTTCCGTCAGGAAGCGCGTTCGGCTGCCAACCTTTCGCACCCCAACATCGTCACCGTGCATGATTTTGGCTTGGACCAGGGGCACTTGTTCATCGTTATGGAATACATTCCTGGCACGGACTTAAAATCGCTGATAAAAGAGCGTGGGCGTCTGAGTGTGACCGAATCCCTGGAGCTGATGATCCAGGCTTGTCAGGGCGTGGGATACGCGCACCGGGCGGGTTTAGTGCATTGTGACATCAAACCGCATAACTTTTTGGTGACGCCGGATATGCTGGTCAAAGTGACAGATTTTGGCATCGCGCGGGCGCTTTCGACGATTTCAAAGGACGAGAAAAACGACGTGGTTTGGGGGTCGCCGCATTATTTCGCGCCGGAGCAAGCCAGTGGTCTGCCACCGATGCCTGCTTCGGACGTTTATTCTTTGGGCGTTATTTTTTACGAACTGCTGACGGGTAAGCTGGTATTTGACGGGCAGGACTCTGCCGAACTCTCGCGTATGCATCGCACTGAAGCACCTGTCCCACCGACCGTCCATAATCCGGATATCCCCGAACAACTTGAAGCTATTATCCTGAAGGTGCTTTCGAAGGAACCCAGCGCGCGCTACCGCACAGCAGACCAGCTGGGACGGCTTTTGCAAGGTTTTTACGAAACGCAGTTGCGTGGCGCTTCCAGTACCTTGCTTTCGGGACCGGCAGCGCTTGGTGTTACTGGCGTTGGGCCTGTTCCGGTAACATCTAGTCCTGTTGTTCAGGCGCCGATTGAAACACCTGCCGTAAGCACCCCGCAAACTTATTCACAGAATGTGGCTGAAGCTGTTGCTGAGCCAGTCAGGGAGAAAGAACCGGCTGAGCCAGTAGACTGGCTGACCTGGGTTTTGGGCATTGTGGCGTTTATCTTTTTGATAGGGCTGGTGCCGTTTTGGTTTTACATTTATAGCATGATAGGGCGATAGACTTATGCAATTTCGAATTTCACCATCAATACTTTCTGCTGATTTAAGCAATTTGGGCGAAGAAATCCGAGCCTGTGAAAAAGCCGGGGCGGATGCTATCCACATTGACGTGATGGACGGCGTCTATGTGCCGAACATCACTTTTGGGCCAAATATCGTTGCTGCTTGCCGGCAAATAACGACTTTACCTTTGGACGTGCATCTGATGATTGTAGAGCCGGAAAAACACATCGCGGAATTCGTCGCCAAAGGCGCGGATATCGTAACTGTGCATTATGAAACCTGTCCGCACATTCACCGTACCTTGCAGCAAATCAGGCAATCAGGCGCGAAGGCGGGCTTAAGCTTAAATCCTGGAACGCCTGTTGAGCCTTTGGCACTTTTGGCACAGGATCTGGATTTGGTCTTGATTATGTCGGTAAACCCGGGCTTTGGCGGGCAAAAGTTTATCCCGGTGTCGCTTGAAAAAATACGCCAGACCAGGCAAATTCTTGACCGGGCTGGATCCAAAGCGGATTTGCAGGTGGACGGTGGCATTGATGCATCGACGGTCCCTGCAGCATATGAAGCCGGCGCGCGCAATTTTGTGGCGGGTACTGCTGTTTTCAAACATCCCAAAGGTATTTCGGGTGGAATTCAAGCTTTAAAAGACGTTTTAAACGCGTAAAAGGATAGTGGGGCTTAAAAGCAAAAAAGCCGCAAACGCGACTTTTTACGCTTTACTGTGTTATAAACCTAGTTGTACGCTTTGGACAAGGTTTTGATGCAGCGGGTACAAAGCACGCGGCGAACCTTCTTGTTGCCTTCCCTTAGCGTGACCCGTTGTAAATTAGGACGAAACTGACGTTTTGTCGCAACGAGTGAGTGACTGCGATTATGACCGAAAGTGGTTGTTTTACCACATTGAGAGCACTTTGCCATTTTATTACCTTTCTTGCGTTATAATTTCTAGCGTGAAGGTGGTAAACGCCGCACGCAAATAATAATGATAACAGATAGAATAAAAAGAATCAAGTATTACATGGAAGTGAGGCACGAAAGATGACAAGTCGGGAGAACCCAATGGGCAAAATTTATATTTTGCCAAAGGCTATAAAAACAGTAGTACGTGATGCCGCGTTGCAATCCTATGGCGTTATTGGCCTAGCGCCGGGCAATGTCAGGCAATCATTTGTAAAAATGTTTAATGAAGAAGGTGATTATGGTATTTCCATAGCTTCTGATGAGCGTGGTCTGGAAATTACCATAAACCTTATCGTTGAGTATGGACTTCGCATTAAAAGCGTGACCGATTCGGTGGCTGAAAGTGTGAAGTTCCATGTGGAAAAAACAATGGGAATACCTGTCACGCGCGTTAATATTCACGTTCGTGGTATGCGTATTAGTGATGAAGATTAAGTTTTATTTGTTCGTAGGAGTCTTATGAAGTCATTTTCAACCACCTTACCAAGCGAGGCAGACCGCCATCGGCTATTGAAATCACCACTGACAGGAGAGGGACTAATCTTACTTTTCGAAGCTGGATTAGTCTGGCTAACGACCAATCAGGAATATGTGAACGCGCTAAATGTTTTCCCGGTACCCGATGGCGATACCGGCACAAATATGGTGCTTACCATGCAAGCAGGCTTTGCGGAAGCAGATTCCAAGCGGTCCAAACATGCTGGTGATATGGCCAAAACTTTTGCGCACGGTGCGTTGATGGGCGCGCGAGGTAACTCAGGTGTCATTTTGTCACAAATTTGGCGTGGTTTTTCACGCGCGCTGGAAGGACATGCCACGGTGGATGCCGCTTTGCTGGTAAAAGCCCTGCAGGGCGCGCGCGACACTGCTTATCGGGGCGTTGTTCGCCCGGTTGAAGGCACCATTTTGACTGTCCTAAAAGATATGACCACAGCTGCTGAGGGTGCCATTAAAACCAACAGCGCCTTGAGTGAAGTTTTGGTCATTTTGGTCGAAGCCGCTGATGTCAGTGTAAAGAATACGCCAAACTTATTACCCCAACTCAAAGACGCTGGTGTGGTTGATGCCGGTGGTATGGGCCTGTTCTACATCTTTGAAGGCATGTTGCGCTTGCTTCAAGATCAATCGCTGGATACGCCTGCAACGAATGTGCTTTCCTTGGCTCAGTTCGATTTATCGCATGCCATGGAGCAAGTTGAAGAAGGGCAAGACTACGAGGTTGTGATTGACTTTGAGCCTAACAAAAACTTTTTGCTTGAGCAGTACTATCAGGGACTGGAAGATATCGGTGTGAGTATTCAGGTCGGTGAAGGTGAAGGCATTTATCGCATGCACATCCACACTGAACTGGCACGACGCTATGAGCCGATTGAATTTACAGAAACGCAAGGTATCATCAAAAAAGTCTACATGGAAAACCTGCAGGACCAAATGAACCATCGCGCTGAAGCCGAAATTAGATGTAATCCGGTTCATCCGGGTGAAATTGCGGTTGTGGCGGTTTCGCCAGGGCCGGGATTGTCGCGCATATTCGCAAGCCTGGGCGTGGCAGCAGTGGTAGAAGGTGGTCAAACCATGAACCCCAGCGTGAAAGACCTGGTTGCCGCGTTTGAAGATTTGCCTACGGATAAGATTATCATTCTGCCGAACAACAAGAACATCATTTTGGCAGCTCAAAACGCTTCAAAAGTGAGTGTCAAACAGGTGGGCATTATTCCCACCAGAAACACACCGCAAGGATTTGCGTCCATGTTCCGCCTGATGCCCGATGGCGATTTTGATGAAGTGGTTGAGTCGATGACCGAGGCAATTTCTGACGTGCATACCGCCGAGATTACTACCGCCACCCGCACAGCTGATATTGAAGGCGTGAAAGTTAAAAAAGGCGAAGTGATTGTGCTTTACGATGGTAAGCTGATTTTGAGTGAAAAGTCACTTGACGCAGCAGTTGCGGGGTTGTATGAGCACGTTGATATGGACGATTTTGAACGGATTACCTTGTATTATGGCGACACCATGAACCAGTCCGCGGCCAATAGCCTGGCTGACAAAACCCGCGAGAAATACGAAGACATGGAAGTTGAAGTCCACGACGGTGGCCAACCGCACTACCAGTACATCATCGCGTTTGAGTAGGTAGCTGTTCGCGAATTAGCATTTTCTAAGTGTAGCCCGTGATTGACCAATCGCGGGTTACTTTTTTTTACAATGACGTTCTTCTAACTCTTGAAGGCATCAAGTGGATTTTGGTATCATTAGACAGAGAAATACCGATGAATAAAGCGACGGAAAAATTATCCAGAATATTCAAGCTTGAAGCCAAGCAAGGGTTTGAGAATCGCGCGGTGATGGGCGGGATGGTAAGGCTGACCCAGGCATGGGAATCAGACTTTGTCATAGTCGGGTGGTCATGACAGAACCGAAAAATTCTGCACGGCTGGACGCCGACAGGATAAGTAGTAAGTATTAACCCCGTTCAAACGTGGTCTCCTGACCACGTTTTTGCCATGGTCGGGAGACCATGGAGGAACGAAGACATGGTAGGTATTCTTTTTATGAAACCAGCGATAAAACCACATCGGTTATGTTACAATTTTTCTATTGGAAAGAAGCTCAGTTTAATTTTTATTCAGGATATTAATCTAAAATGCCTGAAAAGGAGATAAAAATGCGCAAGTTGTCTAATACTATCCTTGGTTTAATCATTTGTTTTTATTTTATATCTACCCTGTTCCTGTCCTCTTGTGTACCAGAACAAGCAACAGAAGTGATAGAGAAACCAGCAGTTACAGCTCCATTACCTACATCTACTAAGGAAGATATTGAAGAAGTAACACCTTTACCTACTATACCTACAGAAGTAGTTACTAATCCAGCTATTACAGAAGAAGTACCAACAGAGACACCAGAACCTACAGCTACAGTCCAAGTAGAATCTAATATCCCAAAGAATGTACCTACTGAAAAGAATGAGAATTTTGATTTTAATGCTACAGATTTACTTAATTGGAATGATTATCAGTTAGTAGAGGTAGAGACATTAGATGTTTCAGAGACAGTAGAAACAGCATATGAGGGAGAGAATCATTTGTATTTGATGCCATTATATGATCCTGAGAATGTATATGAAGATACTGCCATTGTTAAGCTTATTTTACCAGCAGGCAACAAATTTAATATTAAGGAAAAGAGATTAGTCACAAATAGAAAAGGCGAGATGTTAACACTTGGGATAATAGAAGATTCTTTCGCTTTTAGTACTTTAAGAACCAAGTTTGTTTTACTTTTGAATGCTCAGGATCAAGACAATGAAGTACAAGGGTTTGTAGAAGAGAAGACAGGAGAAGT
>Ga0209510_1002157_pt1 | contig 20698 bp, 14 predicted proteins | sample BiotimSIPDNA_FD_185749 | JGI IMG/M metagenome (GOLD analysis project Ga0209510, IMG submission 185749) | Anaerobic biogas reactor microbial communites from Washington, USA - Biogas_R1 time_0 SIP DNA (SPAdes) (version 2) | ecosystem: Engineered > Bioreactor > Anaerobic > Unclassified | place... | reverse complement strand
CTATTCATCTTCAAGAAAATAGTGGAGCTGCTGGTAAACCTAAAAATTGTGGCTTAGATCATGCGACAGCTGAATATTTAATGTTTCTAGATGCTGATGATTATTATAATGATGATGCGTGTGAAGTACTATACAAAAAGATCAAACAATACGATGTAGATATTGTATCGAGTAATTATATTACTGTATATGAAAATAGAACTGAATTTTACCAACATTTTAAGGATATCGAAGAAATTAAAGTAAATACTATCCATGATGAACCTAAACTCTTAACAGCATCACACATGCATTGGACTAAAATATATAAGAGGGACTTTATACATGACAACAGAATCAAGTTTATAGAAAATATCCCTAATGATGATTTAGTTTTTGTTGTTAACGCATTTTTTGAAGCTAATGGAATAATTTATTTAGATAATCATTTTGCGGTTAATTACTCTAGGTTTTGTGAATCAATAGGAATAGAATCAATAAGCCGAGCAAAAGATATGAAGACACTTATGAACATGGCACACGGATATATTGAAACTTTCAAAATATTAAAAAGCTATGAAAAAGAAGAATACTTCCCCCTTGTTTTTAAAGAGCATTTGAGATTTTGGGCAAACATTTTCATTTTAAGTAATATCTCTTACCAAGAAAAGAATAAACTTTTAAAAGAAATAGGAATTCTTTTTGAAGAATTAAAAAAATATGAGGTAAATCTTAACGATAACTATTTAATTCCTCTTTTCAGCAGTATAAGTAACAAAGAATATGATAAAGCAATATCTATATCTGATTCACTTAAAGACCTTTTAATCATCAAACAAATCTTAGAAGAAAAAACTTTCAGTTTAGAAAAACAAATAAAAACTGCTTTAGATGAAAAAAAAAGTTTACAAGAACAGCTAAACACATCCAACGAAAAATTAACTAAATATTTGACAACCATGGGATATTTCAAGTATAAAACGAAAAACATTGTTATACGTACCAAAAATAAACTCAATAAATAACAAAATCCTTATAGTAAAATGGAACATCATCATGGATATTTTAATAAGATGCTGTGATGGAGAAAGAGGAATAGATAAAGTATAATTTAAAAAAGGGTAAACCTAGATATAACCTATATAGAATATTAAACTGTTCTTTTTTTCTAATAAGAAGTTAAACATTAAAAATGCTATTTAACTTCTTTTCATATTCTTCCTTTTTTGAACTAGTCAGTATAGCCTCTTTTAAATCAAAATAGAAACCACTACCTACTTTTTCATGCTCACTGCCATATTCCCTGAACATAGCATACCATACATGGAAACCCCAAATATTATCAACATCCAACTTAGATACAACATCTTTAGAAGGTAATAAAAATTGTTCATAATCAAAGAAGTTAATCGCTGCAATAAAGCTTGGATTAGCTAAATATTTGTAATATTCTTTATATTTTTCATCCATCATTGATTTCAGCAAAAATGGTCCCGTTTGGCCGTGCACAACATTATCTTTAATATTTTCCATGTAATCCATTAGTTCCTTTAAAAGCTTATCCCCCTTACCTAATCTTAAGAAGGCATTGTTGGGATTCAAACTGCCATCAGGGTTATATTGTGAAGATATAATCTGACTATTTTTGTTAACTTCATTTATATTTCTAATAGCTAAGATATCACAGTCAAACCATCCCTTACCTGTTTGATACAAACACTTAGTACGAAACCAGTTTGCAAATCCAGAATAGGAACCTTTATTGAAGCCTTCTTTATAAGTAAAGATGTTTGATTTATCCAAAATCTGATTAGCATCCTTTATTTTAACTCCAACAGGGACGTTTTCCAAATCTTCATAAGTGTATAAAGTCACTTTATGACCAGTTAATAGCATTGATTTAAGTGATATGATTTGTAATTCAGGTAAAGTTTGATTTTCACTTATCCATAAAGTAAACAAGTCACTGTTTTTCGCTTCAAGGCGATTTTCCTTGATGTTTTTTATTTTTTCTATGAAAAAATTCATAATATCATTGTATCGGTTTATATCTTTGTTATTAATATAAATATTATTGAATATCAACTGCGTTAATTCCTCAAAATAATATTATTTGTACCTTATATTGGAGATTTCTTATTTTTAGTCACTTCGGCACGTTTTAAAGGACTATAATGTTTGTCTTTGATAAAACAGAAACTATTGATTGAATTTTGATTATTAAATTGTCTAGTTTCCTTAAATCCATCTAGATCAGATTTAATTCTCTCTGATTTCAAATGTGATTCTCCTAAAATTAAATCAAAATTATCCAATATGTCAGCCTTTATTAGATCATTAATAATTTTATATTCAGAACCCTCTGTATCGATTTTTAATACAATATTTGATGTAATATTATCGTTTTCAATTATCTCAGTAAAAATTTCGCTGACCTTTTTAACCTTTGCCTTTTTGGTTTTAATATTCCGTTGTTCTCTAACCCATTCATCTTGGTTTTCAACCAATTCAATACTTGTTGTGCTAATACCATCGTATCCATCGATATAATACAGATCTAATTCACATTCTTCGTCATAAATTCCAAAATTAAATGGTTTGATTTTGTTAGACAAAGTAGGATTCAATGAAAAGTTTTCTAAAGCAAGTTGATAAGTTATTTCATCTATTTCAAATCCATAGACCGTTTTACAAGAATCGAAGTTGGCAAACTGTAAAGAAGCATAGCCACGGTTCATTCCAACATCAAAAACTACAAATTCATCAAACAAATATAGTTGTGGTACTATGTACCCTTTGCGACCAAAAATTTCATCTATTGTCCATAAACGATTGTTAGTCACAAGTATGATGTTATCTTCTGTTTTTAGATAAATTCGATTTTCTGGTATAGAATAAGACAGAAGTTTAATATTGTTAAATAGACACATCTGGAAAAAAAGATCTGTATCCAGCAATGGTTTAAATAAATGTTCTTCGCCATTATAAAAATATTCCTTTTGTTTATTATAGGTATTATTAAACGATTTTATGAATGTTTTTAGATCATCAGTCATATGCATATTCATCTCAAGTAACTGATCCATTTCCATGTGGTTTTTTTTACTGAATTCCAAATGTTCTTGAAGTTTCTCATAATTTTCTAGGAATAAATTGAAAGATTTATTAGCTTTTTTTATAAAATTAATTGGATTCTTTAAGATAGCCATTAATATTCCTCTAATTCTTTTATTATGATTTCTTTTCGATTTTAGAGAATATGAAGTGCTTGATTGACAATTACGAATTTAGGATAAAAAATCATGATAGTTATTATTAATATTAACAAATGATAACTTAAAATATTACATTCAATAAGTTTTAAAAATGCGCTATTTACAGAGATTATGTACCTCATTTAACAAATATAAGATGTTATATGACCGTTAATAAAAAAATAGTTTCAATTGGAATGGTTAAAAATGAAGTCGACATTATCGAATCACATGTGAGATATAACCTTAATATAGTCGATGAGATGCTCATTTTGGATAATGGTAGTACAGATAATACACTTAATATTTTATATGAGCTTCAAAAAGAAGGGCTATCTTTACACATAATTGAAGATAACAGTAGAAGATATGAACAAGCAACTAAAATGAATCAACTCTTAAAAAAAGCTGTTGAAGAATTTAACGCTGACGTGATTGTACCAATTGATGCTGACGAATTTATAATATCATCCAAAGGAGGAACCCCAAGGGGAATATTAGAAAATATTGATCCCAACTCATATTATCTGGCTAAATGGAAAACATATGTCCCTGAATTTAATGAAAATGAAGATGAAAAATTTATACCATCAAAAATAACTCTATGTAGAGATGATGTCTTCGAAGAATTTTACAAAGCAATATTCCCAAAAGAGTTAGTTCTTGAATATAATGTTGAATTATCGTTTGGTAATCATGAGTTATATTATGATTCCAAGTATAAAGATGTTATAAAAAGTGTTGTTAATCCGGATCTGCGAATAGCTCATTATCCCATTCGTTCTAAGGAGCAAACAATCTCAAAAATAGCAGTTGGTTGGATTTATAGTTTATATAGAACTGGAAGGATTGAGGGCCAAAGCTTTCATTGGAGAGTAATATTTGATAAATTGAAGGAAAATGAAATTTCAGATGAAGATATCACAAATTTCGCTAAACAATTTGCCTTGATAAACGAAAAAAACGTAACTGTTCATGATGATCCTATGGACGTGACGTTCTGTAACGATATTAAAATTCGCTATTCCAATTATAAGGTGAATCCAATTTCAAACATACTAAATAGTTTTGAATGGATTTTTACCGATTTTCTCAATACAAGAAATGCATTACTTGATGAAGAACAAAGATTAAAGAGCGTAATTAATGATTTGTCAATGGAAATGTATGAATTCCATAATCGAAAACTATTAGAAGAAAAACAGTTGAGAACTGAGATTGATAAGTATAAGAATAGTAATTCATGGAAGATAACTGCTCCTCTCCGATTCTTAAAACAATCATTAAAAAAATGGAAATTCTGATTAATTGCAATTCAACCGAATCTTATGAATCCATATTATCAAATTGCACACATGCTCATTAATTTGGATTTACAAGTATTATATAGTTATAAAAAAGAATTGTATTAGAATTGTGGCCTCTCAAAAAATAATGAGTATTTTTTATACAATACACATTAAAAAAAAGAGAAAAAGATGTTGTGAATAAATGAAGTTGATGTTCTAACTTATACACATATGAATCCTATAAAAAAATACAGTTGATAAAATCATTCCATAAATAAAACTGAGTCATTTACTATGCTATAATTTTCGGAAATGTCATATACTATACATTTAGAGGATTAAAATGAACAGGTTTTGGAACAGTTTAATGCTTCCTATAATGAGGAAATTGAACGCCCAGTATATTGTAGAAATAGGGTCAGATACTGGAATAAATACTAAAAATATCTTAGAATACTGCAGAGATAATGATGCACGAATGACTGCAATTGATCCTTTTCCACAATTTGATATAAATGAATTTAAATCAGAATATGCTGATAAATTCGAAATTTTCACTGAATTAAGTCTTAAAGTATTACCATTTCTTGAAAATTACGATACCATACTAATTGATGGTGATCATAATTGGTACACCGTATACAATGAGTTAAAAATTATTGAAAAAACAAACGAAAAATTTCCCTTAGTCTTCTTACATGACGTTGGTTGGCCATATGGGAGAAGAGATCTTTATTACGATCCTGATAATTTACCTGATGAATTTAGACAACCCTACTCTAAAATGGGGATGTATCCTAATGAACCAAAACTAAGGGAAAAGGGTGGTTTAAATATTGGGCTTAACAATGCCATTCTTGAAAATACTCCTAAAAATGGTGTTTTAACAGCTTTAGAAGATTTCATTAAAGAATCTAATCTAAAATTATCTTTAAAAATAGTGAACGCATTTTTTGGTCTCGGTATTCTTTTTCAATCTGATGAATATACAGAAAAGGTTGTCAACGAGGTTATAGATAAATCTAATATCTTAAAAATCACTGAAGAGCACCATTTGAAGAGTTTTATTGATCTACAAGACGATTTAAAGGACATCATTTCTGATAAGCAAATCCAGATCTCATCCTTAGAAGATAATCTGAAAAGTACAAACAGGGAACTTTTAAAAATTCAAAACGAATTATTCAGAGTACAAAATATCCTCAAAAAAGTAGAAAAGACTTTAAACAATGAAAGATCCAACTATCGTGAAGTTAAAAAAGAATTGGATTTAATCTATGCATCCGATTTCTGGAAAACTGCTCTAAAATATTATCATATCCGGGATCATGTGTGGCCCTTTAGTGCAGTTTTTAAATATTTAAAAAACAGGAAATATAAAAAAATTCAAAACCGGGAAAAAGTTTTATCCAAGTCTAAAAAATTGTTACCAGTAGATCTAAAGAGGGATGGTTCAAAATATGATATCATTTTCTTTTCAATTATAAATTATGACTACAAATATCACCAAAGACCTCAGCACATAGCAGATTTTTTTTCTGAAAAAGGCCATCAAGTACATTACTTTAATACCAATTTTTCAAAAAATGGGACTCAAGTGCATGAAGTAAATAAAAACTTAAGAATGGTTAATTTATCCTCTGAAGAGAATTTTATAATTCACACTAATTTTTCCAACCCTCATGCAGATATTTACAAAGAACTAGACGATTATATTGCCGCATATAATATTACAGATTGTGTGGTATTCATCGAATTTCCGAACTGGGTTTATCTCGGGAAATATCTAAAGAAAAAATATGGATTTAAAGTTGTTTTTGATGTTTTAGATGACTTTGAGGGATTCCATCCCGATGATCCAATTTTGCTTCAATCATTTGAGGATTTGTTCAATACATCTGATCTGGTAATTACTACCTCTACATTCCTTTATGAAAAATGCGCTAAACTCCATGATAATGTTAAAATCGTGCGAAATGGAGTAGAATTTAAACACTTCAATCATTTTTACTCAAAGGGTAGAATAGATAACAAAAGACCAGCCATAGGTTATTATGGAGCACTTGCCGACTGGTTTGATTTCGATAAAGTGGAGTATTTAGCCAAAACTAGACCAGAATATGATATCGTCTTAATCGGAGATGTTAAAGATTCTGATGGAACGAATATAGAAAGATTGAAATGCTTAAATAATCTCAAACTGTTGGGACCTAAAGATTATAATGAATTACCATATTATCTAAAAACTTTTGATGTAGCCTTAATTCCATTTAAACAGGACAAAGACCTTATTAAGGCCACAAATCCCGTTAAGTTTTACGAATATCTTAGCATGGGCAAGAAAATAGTTGCTACCGAAATTCCAGAATTAATTGATTATAAAGACATCTTATTATATTTAACCAACGATAATAAAGTTTTTGTTGATAACATCGATAAATGTGTTAAACTCGAAGATGATCTGGCTGCTGCAGAAAAATGTATAGAGTTTGCAAAAACTAAGGACTGGGAAATTAGAATTGATAAAATAGAAAAACACATTAATCAATTGTTCGATCTAGCCAGTATCATCATTGTAACCTACAACAATCTGAAATGTACTCAAAGATGCTTAGAAAGCATATTTGAAAAAACAGCATACTTCTCATATGAAATTATTATAGTTGACAATAACTCAACAGATAATACGCGCAGATACCTCCTCAAACTTCAGGACAAACATGATAACATTAAACTAATCCTCAACGAAGAAAATTTAGGCTTTGCAAAAGCCAATAATATAGGGATCAATGAAGCTTCTGGAGAATATATTATTATTTTAAACAATGACACCATAGTAACCAGAGGCTGGTTATCGGGCCTAATAAAACATCTGGAACGAAACCAGACTTTAGGATTATTAGGGCCTGTTACTAATTCCATCTCCAATCGGGCCCAGATAAAGGTGGATTATACTAAAATAGAAGACATGGAAAATTTCGCAAAGAAAAATAGGAATGCGCATATTAATGAATTGTACACCGATATAAATGTCATAGCCATGTTCTGCTTAGCCTTGCGAAGAGAAGTTTATGAAGAGATTGGACCTTTAGATGAAACATTCACGGTAGGTATGTTTGAAGATGATGATTATTCTTATAGGGCCATAAAAAAAGGATACGAGATAGCATGCGCCGATGATGTATTTATCCATCATTATGGTGGAGCTAGCTTCTTTAAACTTAAAAATAATGAATATATGGAAATATTCGAAAAAAATAAGGCAATTTTTGAAAAGAAATGGAAAATTAAATGGGCTCCACATACTACGCGAAGATAAACATTATTATCTGTTTGATAGCTATGTCTAGAAAAAAGGATTCGAATGAAAATGAATCATCTGATATGTCATTCAATAATGATGATTTTTTTAAAAAAGAGACCAAAAAACTTATACAAGATTATGTTGCACATACAAAAAAATTAAATACTGAAATCAAACTTATTGCAGATACCAAACCGTATAAAATGGCATATCTGTCCAGGAAATTCATTCATGAATTTTTAAAAGGTTCCTGGAATGATAGAAAAATATTCATTAAATGGATCAGCAGCAAGTTCTTTAATAGAAAAACACCACCCCAATCTGGGGAAAATCCTCTTTTATCACTAATAAAGTTTAATAATGAGAAAATTAAGAATTTAAATACCTTTAAAGAAGAATTAACAAATTTAGATAGGGCAATGGAAGAACTGGATCGGATATTATTAGAAAGTAATTTTAACTTTGTCGATCTGTTTGTTTTAAAATGTGGATGGAACATGGACCTTTTTCAAAGACCACAACATATTTCTATAAATTTCAGTGATTTAGGAGGCTTAGTTTTATTTAGAGGTGCCTATGATGGGGTTGACCAAAATATGGTCAAACCTATACACAAGATAAAAAAAAATCTTTATTTATTAGACATGGACCACGAAGAATTCTTCAATTACATTGCAGATAAATTAACATCAGTTAAAAAACCAAAAATATTGCATCTTTATTCCACGGATAATGAATTTGAAATGTCTGAAATAGAAAAATTCGAAAAAATGGGGTTCAAAATTTTATATGAATATGTCGATGAAATCAGCCCAGATATATCACAAAAGAGTATTCCAGACGAAACCTACTTAAAACACGAATCTATTTTAAAAAATACTAAGTATATCATCATTACGACAGCAGATAAATTATATCAAGAAGTATATCAAGTAAGAAAGTCCTTTAATCTAATTTCATCATCTAATGGTGTTGAATATTCACATTGGAAGATTGAAAAAGAAAAAATATCAATGCCAGCCGATATAAAAACTTTAATTGAATCTAGAATGCCGATTATTGGTTATTACGGCGCAATTGCTCCATGGATGGATTATGTATTAGTAGAAAAACTGTTAAAAGAAAGACCTGGATATCAAGTAGTTTTTATTGGACAAATACTTAATTCATCATTTAGTGAGGATACATTCAGTGAATACCACAATTTTCACTTTTTAGGAGTAAAGAGTTATTATGAACTAAACAACTATGCTATCTACTTTGATGTTTGTATGATTCCATTTATCGTCAATGAAATTACAGAATCTACTTCTCCTATCAAATTATTTGAATACATGGCTTTAAACAAACCAATTGTTACTACAGACTTGTATGAATGTAGAAAATATGATTCGGTTATGATTGGGAATAGTCATGATGAGTTCATATCTAAAATAGATCTTGCATTAGAAAAAAGGAATAATAAAGATTATCACGAACTTTTAAAAAAAGAGGCTCTTGAAAATACTTGGAAAAGAAAAACATTAGACATAATGGCAGATTTAGGTTTACTTGAGGTTAAAAATGACATACAAAATAAGCATCATCATCCCCCTCCATAATATGGAGAAATATATCTCACAGACTCTAGATTCTCTCCTCAACCAGACCATGGGCTCTGAAAACATGGAAGTAATCATGGTAGATGACTGTTCCAACGATGGATCTGCCCAAATTATTGATAACTACGCCAATAAACATGATAACTTCATCCCCATCCACTTAACCGAAAATAGCGGCCTCCCAGGAAAACCACGTAATATCGGTCTGGAAAAGGCCACCGGCGAATACCTAATGTTCATGGACCACGATGACTGTTACGCGTCCGACGCATTGGAGACTTTTTACAACAAGATCACCACAGAAGGTGCCGATGTTATATTCAGCAGATATAACTATTACTTTGAAAATGGGCGTATAACACAAAATCCCAATCTTTTCGGCAAAAAAAAAGAAATTATTGTGGACAACATTGCAGAAGAAGAACGATTGTTAAGCACAGCCCCGGCAATCTGGGCCAAGATGTTTAAACGAAGCTTCATCATGAACAACAACATTCGCTTTCCAGAGGGGATGCTGGCCGAGGATCTCTCCTTTGTCACCCAGGTTTTCCTAAAAGCCAGGGGAATTATCTATTTAAACGATTATTTTTCTTATTACTATCGTATACGGGATTCAGAGCAAGATAAATCCACCATACGTATTAGGAATAAAAAGTACCTTCAGGCCATGATTTCTGGGTACAACCACACTTATCATGTCCTTAAACGACTGCGAAAGGAAAAATATTTCCCCATGATATTTGAAGGTCACCTTAAATACTGGATGAACAGTTTCCTATACAGTGATGCCAAGTCAGAGGACAAGAAAGAACTGCTCTATGAGGTATCATCTCTTTTTAAAATAATAAACAAATATAATGTGGAATTAAATGAATACTCTGCCTTAGCTAACAGTATAAGTCATGGACAATTTAATACCGCCCTACAAATATCAGATCTAATGTTGTACTTTAAAAAACAGGAAGCAGAGTTGCAGAGTTATCATCATAACATTGAAGAGAACCTAAGGAAACAATTAGAACTAAGCAGATTGCAAGTAGCCGACCTTCAAACCATCAGTGGGTATGGTAGATATAAAACCAAGAACCTAGTCAGCCTTTTTAAGAAAAGATTTAAAGGTTAAATAGCACTACAGTAAACTTAATTTAAAAAAGATATGAAGGCAATAAATTGTTTTTCGATACTGTGACTGAACACCGTTTCCTGGTAAACTTTTCAAAGTACAGGTACCTCTTAAGCGAGTTAGTGAAAAGAGATATCAAGATAAAGTATCGAAGGTCTGTATTGGGAATATTCTGGAGTTTTCTTAATCCACTCCTGACCATGATTATTTTAACCATCATTTTCTCAACTATTTTCTCAATGAAGATTGAAAACTTCCCGGTGTACATGTTAACCGGAATGCTGGTGTTCACCTTCTTTTCAGCAGGTAGTAAAGGAGCGATGATGTCCATCCGGCAGAATGCAGCCATTATAAAGAAGGTTTATGTTCCTAAGTACATGTACTCTTTGGGGGTTGTATTATCAAATTTTGTGACCTTCCTGCTTTCGTTGATCGTTTTGTTCCTGGTGATGATCGGAACCCAAGCCCCCTTCACTTGGTACATCTTAATGGCGATTTTACCGATTTTCTTCCTGGTGATGATAACCATAGGTGCAGGCTTGTTCCTGGCCACCGTTACCGTGTTCTTCAGGGATATTGAACACCTTTACGGCGTGTTCCTGACCATGCTGATGTATGGTAGTGCCATCTTTTACCCCATATCCATAATACCTGAATCCATTCGGTGGTTATTTGAACTGAACCCTATCTATGCTATAATCACTATGTGCAGATTCTGCTTCACATACGGCCAGATGTATGAACTTAAGACCTTTTTATTCGCAGGTGCTTCTTCCCTTATCCTGCTGGTTTTAGGGATTTACTTCTTCTACAAGTACCAGGACAAATTCATATTGTACATTTAGTTTCATGGTAATGGTGATAATTTGGGAGATCCAGTGGTTAGAGTCCAAGATGTGGGAATGATGTTCAACCTCAGCCAGGAGAAGGTGGACAACCTCAAAGAGTACGTTATCAAACTCCTGAAACGACAGTTACTATTCCAGGAATTCTGGGCCCTCCGAGACATCTCCTTTGAAGTGGAAAGGGGAGACCGCCTGGGAATCGTGGGTTTGAATGGAGCAGGAAAGAGTACTCTTTTAAAGATCATCTCCGGTGTTATGAAACCCACCGAAGGGAATGTGGATATACACGGCCGGGTAGTGCCTTTGTTAGAGCTGGGAGCAGGATTCGACCACAACTACACTGGTAGAGAAAATATCTACCTCAACGGAGCTATACTGGGCTACTCCAAGGAGTTCATCGAGGAGAAGTTCCATGAGATTGTGGAGTTCTCGGAGATCGGCCAGTTCATAGACGTGCCCCTTAAGAATTACTCCTCGGGGATGAAGGCCCGGTTGGGATTCAGCATCGCCACAGTGGTGGAGCCGGAGATCCTCATCCTAGACGAGGTACTCTCGGTGGGGGATGCCAAGTTCAAACAGAAGAGTGAGGAACGGATCTTGCAACTTTTTGATAAGGGCATAACCGTCCTATTTGTATCCCATTCCACAGAACAGGTCCAGCGTCTTTGTAACAAGGCCATCTGGCTGGAACATGGGAAGATCATCATGCAGGGCAGTGCCGATGAGGTGTGCACCAAATACGCCGAGTCCTGATACCATGAAAAACGCTAAGTACCGTTTATTTGCCTTTTTCTTTAACCTGTACCGGATTTTCTTCAAACCAGACCACCATAAGGTCAGCTTCATCATGGTGCACCAGAGCCATTTCCAGGGAAACCTCAGGTACATATGGGAGGAACTGCAAGAAAGGGACCACTTCCAATGCACCCTCATCTTTAAGGATGAGTACCGGAGCGGAACCATTAAATCACTGTTAAACCTGTTCCTGGTTAAAACCCGCCAACTGGCCACCTCCCAGTATGTCTTTTTAAATGATAACTTCCTGCCCCTGGCCTTCATGAACTTCCACCCTGAAGCAGAAGTAGTCCAGTTGTGGCACGCTGCCGGTGCCTTTAAGAAATTCGGTTTATCCGCCCCCACCGACCCCAACCTGGTGGAGCTGGAAAAGATGATTGCTCAGCGATTAGACTACGTGGTGGTCAGTTCTCAGAAGGTGGCCCCCTACTACATGGAGGCCTTCGGGGTTGGAAAGGAGAAAATACTCCCCCTGGGCATTCCACGCACTGATTACTACTTCCAGGAACATGACCTGGATAGTTTAAGGAATAAATTTGAAAAACTTTATCCGGCATCTAAAAACAAGAAACTGGTTCTCTACGCCCCCACCTTCCGGGAGGACCCGGAATTGGATAAAAATTTGCTCAACAACCTGGACATTGACCTTTTCCAGGAAAAGCTGGGAAAAGAGTACCTCCTCGCCGTGCGATTACACCCCCAGATTAACCAGGACCAGAAACTATCTCCGGAGGTCATTGACCTCACCAGCTATCCTGATGAGAAGGAGTTACTACTTTTAACCGATATTCTGATCACGGATTACTCCTCCATCATGGTGGAGTACACACTCCTGGAGAAGCCAGTCATCTTCTACCCCTACGACTTGGAGTTCTATGAATTCTATGAACGGGGTTTCTACCAGGATTACCATGAAATGGTTCCAGGGCCCATCGCCCGCAGCAACCAGGAACTTATAGCCATAATCAAAGAGGATGGGTACGATTTTAATAGGATCCGGGAGTTTAAAGAATCTCAGTTTGATCATGCAGATGGAAAAAGTTCCCAAAGAGTGGTTGACCATTTAATTAAATAAATACCTTTTTTTATGGTTATCAACACATATTGGGTTATATTAATTTAAATACGGTACGTTAAGATGAACTATAAAATTTCAGTAATAGTCCCTGCCTACAACGAGGAAAAGTACCTGTCCCGTGCCCTGGATTCACTGCTCCAGCAGAGTTTCACAGACTACGAGGTGATCATAGTCAACGACGGATCCATCGACGGCACCCAGGAGATCATGGACCAATACAGTGAAGAACATTCCCATATTCGGGGCGTATACCAGGATAACCAGGGTGTGGCTGCTGCCCGTAACCGTGGAATTATGGAGGCACGGGGTGAGTATCTGGCCTTCCTGGATGGGGATGATGAGTTCTACCCCCATGCCCTGGAGAGGCTCCATGACACTGCCCAGAAGTTCGGGGCAGACCTGGTACTGGGACGGATGAAGATTACCAACACCTTCGAAGCCGAACTCTACACCGGCCCCATTAAGCTGTCCAACATGATCCAGGTGGACCCCCTGGATCGGGAGCTGTTATGGACGGGGTCCATGTGCAACAAGTTATTCAGAAGGAGTATCATAGCCAAAAAAAGCTTAACGGTTCCCCCTCTAAAGTACGATGAGGACAGTGCCTTCATCATTCTCTTTGCATTGAAGTGTGAGAAGATCGTTGGCTGCCCCCATAACATCGTGAAGTACCAGAAAAGACCATTCTGGGAGGGCTACTCAGTTACCCAAGCCGTTAATGAAGAATACATCAAGGACCACCTCACCGCCTACCAAATCATCGAGGAGGCCCTAGATGAGGCCTTCCATGATAAAGACCAAGAGGACTATCAGCGCTACCAGGATGAGGTGGGCCACCGGAGGATAGCCATCCTGTGCAATGAGTTCTACCGCTACTTCTGGAAGGCAGATCCTGAATCGCTGCACTTAATTAAGGATTCATTAGAGGAAGTTAAGGGTAACATATCCTCCCTAGCATGGGATAAGGATGTGGAGAAGTTCCATGAACTCAGGATCAACCAATTGATTTGTGACAAAATGGTACTGGCAGAAGAGCCCCTCATAAGTATTGTCCTGGATTTTGATAAGATAACAGGGGATGATCTCTCTTTCCTACTGGGATCCATCTACTCCCAGGAGTTCCCGGCCTTCGAGGTACTGGCACCCCTTAGATTGAAAGACTTAGCTGACTTCGATTATGAGAACCTAAAATTCATCCCAGCTTTAAACAAGGAGAAAGCCCTAGAAGAGGCTAATGGTAGTCACATCATCTTCGTGGAGGACAAGATCTTCCTGGAGCCCCGCACCCTCCGCTACCTGTACAATCACCGGGAGGGGGTGGACTTCGTGGCCCTGAAGATATCCCAGGTGAAAAACAACCATGTTATCCACTACCCCCACCAGGAGCTGGCCTACTCCTACCGGCAGAGAGTGGAGGATTCTGTCCGCTCCCAGTTCAACCAGTTGGACCTATATTATTCTAACAAGCTCATCAGGGTGGATTATCTTAGAAATAATCTCCAGTTCACCGGGGACACCGCCCAGGATGTGGCCCGCCTGTACCGTGAGGCCAAGTTCCGGAAGCTAGCCGGGGAGTACCTCTTCAGCCACGACCCCCACCTAATCAACCGGTTACCACCCAGCCGGGCTAAACAACTACACATGTCTACCTACTACCTCTTAAAGACCAAGAGATTCCTGCAGAGGGCTGCTGCTGGGTCCAAGAAGATGTTAGGATCAATTTTCGACCCCCTCTACATCCACCTCCTGGAATTACTCCCCATCCGGGATCAGGTGTTTTTCTGCTCCATCCGCAGTGATCACCAATTAATCCATAATACACTGGCTGTGTACCAAGCCCTTGACGTCCCTAAGGCCTATATCACCAGGAAGAGCCCCCACCCCCGTGCTGTGCAGCTTCGGGTGTGGTACCATCTTCTAACCAGCAGGGTGATTGTCACCGACGACTACCTCAGCTACCTGCGCCTGGTTAAACTAAGAAAAGACCAGAAGGTCATCCAGATCTGGCATGCCTCAGGGGCCTATAAGAAGTTCGGCCTGGACAGCGCCACCTTATCCCATGAAGTGGAGACCAAAACTCATCAGCAGTACCATGCTGTTGTAGTCAGCTCCGAGGAGGTTCGAAGGCCCTATGCCAGTGCCTTCGGATTACCCCTAGAAAAGATTAAGGCCCTCGGAATCCCCGGCACTGATGTATTCTTCCAGGAAAACACACTGGAGGAGGACCTTTACCAGGCCTACCCTGAGTTAAGGAATAAGAAGATCATACTATACGCTCCCACTTTCCGGGAAAATGACTGGGGAGAACGGATACCCCTGGATACTGGGATCAACTGGGAAAATCTCAACAATTCTTTAGGGGAGGATGAGGTTTTCCTGATTAAAAGGCACCCGGTGATGAAGGAGAAGCTCTGCAAAGGGATTTATGATAAGATCGTAGACTTGACAAGCGCCCCTCTGTATTCCCTGATGATGGCTTCCAGTGTACTCATCACTGATTATTCCTCGGTGATCTTCGAGTACAGCCTACTGGGTAAGCCCATCATCTTCTACTGTCCAGACCTGTACAGCTATGAACGGGACTTTTACCTTGATTACCCCGAGGATCTCCCGGGGGTCCTGGTGGAAAGCTCTGATGAACTACTACAGGCCATTGTATCTGTGGAGCAGATCCAGGATGATGTGCTGGAGGAATTCAAAAGAAAGCAGATGGGTGCTTGTGATGGTAATTCCACTAAACGGGTGGTAGCCCTGATAAAAAGCTATTTATCGTAGCTATCTAAATCTAATATGTAAGGATAATAGAAAAGAGGGTGTTTATTCATGATATTTGCAGCTATCTTGGCAGGTGGAACCGGTACACGCATGGGGAATGTGGAAAAACCTAAACAGTACATGTTACTGGGGGATAAACCCATCATAGTACACACCATCGAAAAATTTTTTGTGAACCAGAAATTCGAGAAGATACTGGTACTGTGCCCTAAAACCTGGATCAAACCCACCATGGACCTGGTAAACACCTACATCGGAGATAATAACCGTATAGAGGTAATTGAAGGTGGTAAGCTCCGTAACGACACCATCATGAATGCGGTGGCCTATGTGGAGGAACACTACCAGGTGGATGAGGATTTCATCCTGGTGACCCATGACTCGGTGCGGCCCTTCCTAACTCACCGCATAATAGAGGAGAACATCGAGTACGCCCAGAGATATGGGGCCTGTGACACGGTGATCCCGGCCTCGGATACTATAGTAGAGAGCGTGGATGGTGAAAGTATCAGCTCCATCCCCAACCGGGGGCAGATGTACCAGGGCCAGACCCCCCAGTCCTTCCGGATCTTGAAACTCAAAGAGTTATACCAGAGCCTAAGCATGGAGGAGAAGCTGATCTTAACTGATGCCGCTAAGATATTTGTTATCCGGGGTGAAAAGGTCCGCCTAGTGGAGGGGGAGGTTGACAACATCAAGATCACCTACCCCTACGACTTGAAGGTGGCCAACGTCATCCTCAGGGGAGAGGAAGAATGATCAACACCCTTTACCGCCTGGTTTCACCTAAACATATTGAGATTTACTACGAAGAATTGGACCTTAGTGACGAGACCGTCCTGGTGCGGCCCACCTACCTCTCCATCTGCAAGGCAGACCAGCGCTACTACCAGGGCACCAGGGAGCCGGAGATACTGGAGAAGAAGCTGCCCATGGCCCTCATCCATGAGGGGATCGGGGAGGTGGTATACGATGGCACTGGAAGTTTCACCCCTGGTGAGGTGGTGGCCATGATCCCCAACACCCCCACCGAGGTGGTGGATACAATTGGGGAGAACTATCTTCCAACCAGCAAATTCCGGTCCAGTGGATTTGATGGCTACCTCCAGGACTACGTGGCCTTCAACCCCAACCGCTTGGTGAAGATAGAGGCCGATCTTAACCCCCTGGTTGCTTCGTTCACTGAACTGGTCAGTGTCAGTGTCCACAGCATCCTGCGAATGGACCAGTTCGCCCACCAAGGGAAGGATGTTCTGGGAGTGTGGGGTGATGGTACGGTGGGGTACATAACAGCCCTGTTACTGAAGATATTCTATCCCCATGCCCGGGTGCTGGTTTTCGGCAAGAACCAGGACAAACTTAGTTACTTCACCTTCGCTGATGAGGCCTACCTGGTGTCAGAGGTGCCACCGGATGTGGTGGTGGATCAGGCCTTTGAGTGTGTAGGGGGCCAGAAGTCACAGTTGGCCATCGAACAGATCATCAGGCGCATCCAACCCGAGGGCACCATCTCCCTTTTGGGGGTGTCCGAGTACCCGGTGCCCATAAACACCAGGATGATCCTGGAGAAGGGCCTTCGGATTTATGGGAGCAGCCGCAGCTCCCGGGAGGACTTCGAGAAAAGCATCGAGATACTGGAAACCTATCCTGAAGTCACGGATTACCTGGAAAACCTGGTAGTTGCAGTTATCAGGGTCAGGACCATCAAAGATATACACCATGCCTTTGAAAGGGATTATCAGCTTAACTTTGGAAAAACGGTTTTGATCTGGGATAAGTAGTTATGAAAAGAGAGATTAAATTTGACAACTTGAGGGGCTTTGCCATGCTCCTCATCGTTTTCTGCCACTTCCTACAGCAGAACCAGTTCATTGATACCTTCGCCTACAACTTCACCTACAAGTTCATCTACCTCTTCCACTTACCCCTCCTGGTATTTGTCAGTGGCTACCTCTCCAAGGCCACCCCTGAGAGTGGAGTGAAGGCCTTCCGGAATATACTGATCCCCTACTTCATCTTCGAATCTTTATGGATGGCCTACCTCTACCTGTTGCAGGGAAGAATCCCGGTTAATCCCTTCTTCCTGCCCGAGGTTGGCCTCTGGTACCTCTTGAGCTTGTACTTCTGGAGACTGTTTCTGCCCACCGCCACCCGCATCAGGTACGTGTTCTGGTTAAGCATCCTCCTATCACTCTATGTAGGGGTTTTGAAATTCACCACCGGTTTCTTATCCATATCCCAGACGGTGTGCTTCTTTCCCATCTTCTTGTTGGGTTTCTACTTCCACCAGTACAAGGAAAGGCTGACCATCAACCCCTACCTGTCCCTGGCCATCCTGATACCCATGTTAACTGCCACCACCCTCCTCATAATGCCCTACATGACCAGTATCCTGGGGTTGAAGTTATCCTACCACTCCATGCACATGGGTAACCTGAAGGGAATCATCCTCAGGACGGTGGTCTTGGCAGTGATGATGACCAGCGTCATCCTGATCAACAACCTCATGACCAGTAAAAAGAGCTTCCTAACCCGCATCGGTCGGAACTCCCTCTCAGTCTACGTGTTGCAGTTCTATGCCATCTGGGGATTCCCAGTTCTACTGGAACAACTAGGACTGGATTACATCTTCCAGGACATTTACTTAACCACGATCTACGTGGTGGTGGGCACCATCATCACCACCTACCTATTCTCCCGGGATCGGGTCCAGGAGCTGGTGAACCTCCTGATCATGACAGTTACCCGGCTCATCATGAAGGAGGATGGCAAAAAACAGTACGAGTTATAATATTATGAGTTTTAAAGTATCGGTTATCGTCCCGGCCTACAACATGGAGGCTTATATTAGGGAGACCCTGGATTCACTGGTGGCCCAATCCCTGGAGGAGTTGGAGGTCATCATGGTCAATGATGGCAGCATTGATGGCACCCCGGGGATCATGGAAGAATACCAAGACCACCACCCCCACTTTAAATTAATTTCACAAGGAAACAAAGGCACCTCAACTGCCAAAAACAGGGGAATAAATGAAGCTCAGGGTACTTATCTGGCCTTCCTGGATGGGGATGATAAGTTCACCCCACTTGCCCTGGAGAAGATGTACCTCTGCGCCCATAAAAAGGGGGCTGAACTGGTGGTGGGCCGCAGCCAGATCTTCAGCTGCTTTGGCAAGAGCTACTTAAAGGACACGGTGGAACTAGCCCGGAAGGAAATTATAGAACCCTTCGATCCCACCCTGGTGTGGTCCTTCTCCCAGTCCAACAAGCTCTTCCTAGGGGAGAAGGTCCAGGAGATGGGCCTCCAGTTCCCGGATAAAAAGTACGCTGAGGACGGAATATTCGTCCTGGACTTTGCTCATCATAGCAATAGAATAGTTGGCTGCCCAGAGGATGTGTTACTGTACCGTAGGAGGGTGCTAGGCTATGATTACTCCGCCACCCAGACCATCACCAAAACTATGATGGAGGAGTACCTGAAGGCCTACCAGGAGATACTGCACTTATCCCGGAGGAACTTCCAGGAAAGGTATGGTGAACTGGATTCTCGTGGCCAGGACTATCTGGAGGAAATACGCTACAAGGAATGCAAACTCTTCCTGGACCAGTTCTACCGCCACTTCTGGAGGATCCCAAACCATGATTTGGAATTTTTCAAAGAGAAATTCCTTGACTTGAAAAAGGAGTTATCACCGGTTTCCAGGCAGAGACTATCCCAGGAATGTCCTGATCTGCCCATCAAGGACTTGGTGGATGATAAAGATGTCATGGCCAAGAATCCCTTCCTTTCACTGGCCATACACCCCCACTGCACACCAGAGGAGTTGGAGTTGTTGCTGGACTCTGTCTACGCCCAGGACAACCCTTACTTCGAGGTTCTGAACTTTGAAACATGGCAGAGTAGACACCAGGATAGGCACAACTTCCGAACTATAAAAGAAGAGGGTGATTGGAAAGACCAGGCCCAGAAAGATGCCAGGGGACAGTATCTATGGTTCCTGGATGATCTCTTGGTGCTGGGCCCCTCAGCCATCAGAAACTTCATCCAGTACACAAGTAACTGTGAAATGGACATGGTGGCTGCTCCACTCAGCCAGTTAAGTGAAGATGGTTATCCCTCCCAGGAGCTGGTCTTTCTTTACAGGAACACCCAAAAACCCGAACACCAATCCCTTTTCAATGTCCTGGACCTGTACCTGTCCAACAAGATACTGGGAAAAGATTATCTTCAAAGGTTCAAATTCAGTGGTAACACCTCCCGGGATGTGCACCGATTGTACCAGGAGACCAAATTCCGTAAAGTCCACCATAAAAATCTGTACAGCTTCAAAGAAGAAAAGGAACTCTTGAAAACCTTAAAAACTGGTGACCCCACACTTTCCGTCCAGATCTCCCTGGCCCTCCTCATCACTCGGATCCTCTACCAGGGGATTAGGCTGAAAAGAAAATTAAAAAAACAGTAGTTACCAAAACCATCCATGTGAATCGTATGAAAACCCCACTAATCAGCATCATAACCCCTGCTTATAACCTGGAGGGCTGCCTGGAACGTTCCTTAAACTCGGTTATCAAGCAGACCTTTCCCTCCCTGGAGTTGGTCCTGGTCAACGATGGCAGCACCGACAACACCCTCAACCTAGCCACCCAGGTCCTGG
>Ga0209510_1002138_pt1 | contig 20850 bp, 22 predicted proteins | sample BiotimSIPDNA_FD_185749 | JGI IMG/M metagenome (GOLD analysis project Ga0209510, IMG submission 185749) | Anaerobic biogas reactor microbial communites from Washington, USA - Biogas_R1 time_0 SIP DNA (SPAdes) (version 2) | ecosystem: Engineered > Bioreactor > Anaerobic > Unclassified | place... | reverse complement strand
GGCTTCGCAGCATCCTGTCCGATCCCTGCAGCACGCCTCGCAGGAGCTATCCATCCAACGACGATGGCGCTGCGGTTCGGCGACGGCAGACTCGGCAGGACCCACGTACCATCCTACCGATTGACTACTGCAGGACCAGCGCTCCCTGCGCCTGCGAGCCGGTAACCGACATGCCCGTCAGGATGATGGCGGCCGAGCCGGGCTCGCCCACCAGATCCGAGGTCTGCATGCCCATCACGGTCGTCGTCTCCTGCAGATCGCCCAGGGCGTTCGTCCCGCTCTGGCCGCCGTTGAGCACGATCGTGTGCAGCGCGCTGGCCCCGCCCACGCCGTTGGCCCGGGACAGGCCCTGCAGGGCCGACAGATCGAGCGTGCCGCCCTGGGCCTTCGCGTCAACGCAATCGCCGATGTTCTGCCACTGGCCGCCGGCGATGTCCAGGCCCTGGCTGGCGCCGATCTCGGCGCACTCGCCACAGGCGTTCAGGGACTGACCGATCGAGCCGAAGAACGACTCGGCGGCGATGCCCACGATGCTCTGCTGATTGTCGACGATGAGGTTCTGAAGAGACTGGGCCGTCTGGCTGCCCTGGTCCAGTTGAATGGCGTTCGTCGCCCCGATGGCGGTGATTTGGTCGTGCAGGGCGCCCGCAAAGGCACCGCTGGCAACGATACTGACAACGATCATGGAAGATGCGATTGTTTTGAACATCGTTCAGACTCCTTCTGCTACGGATTGTTCACGTTGTTTCAGATCGCCGATATCCATTCGGCGATCGCAATGCACGATGACAAGCGTTCCTGATTTGCTGAGAGGCGACCTCCTTTCTCTTCCTCTCCTCGTTGTGCTGTTGGTCTGCCGCTGCATCCGGGCTGACTTGTCCGCCACGCGACGGGCTCGCCGCCCGATCATGCCGGACGCCCGATTCCGTGTCGCAGGGACAAAGCCCTCTGATGCAGGCACGCCGTGTCCCGAAGGAGCCTGAACCAACGCGGTCTGTTCCGGCAAGCCTGATCAGAGGGCTCTTAGGTCATTCTGTGGACAAGAACGAGGTTGTCGCTTTGCTAACACCCAGAAGCTAAGAAGCCACACATCAGCGTCCTCTCCAGACCCGTCCGATGAGCCCTCCGTAAGAGCGATTGCCAATTCCCCTGCGATTCACGGCCCCGGACACGAGCGGCAGCGGGCCCTCCGGCAGCCAAGCCTCGGACAAATCCGAATGCGGCCTGGCTGCCGAACGACGGCCCGACAGAAGTCTCATGAGACTAATACTGGCCGGCGCTGAAATCCGCGCCGCCAGCGACCTGCGTGCTGCCGCCAGGACCGCCGCCGACAGCATCATACAGGCTCACGCCGATCCCTTGCACATTGGCGCTGCCGCCCCACGGGGTAAACGTCAACTGCGTCTGCACGCCCAGGAACGTCTGGAGACCGAGGGCCGAACCCTGCCCGCCGATCTTCGTGACATCCTGCGTCATCACGGCGCCGAGATCCTGGTCCTGATAGCCGACGGCCGGAATCTGCGTCTGGCCGGCCCAGCCGATCGCGTTCTGATCGACGTCGAACACGCCGGCCATGCCCACGGCCCCGGCGCTCTGAAGCAGCGCCGCTGTGGTGCCTTGGTACGCCGTCGTGTGCGTCGGTGCGATCGTACCGAGCTGCGAAAGATCCATCGTCAACGCGCTGATGTTGCCTGCGGCCCCGTCGCCGAGGACGGTCACGCCGTTGGTCCCGAGCAGAGCCCCACCTTGGTTCTGCCACAGGCCGAACGCCGGCGTCCCGGCTGCCATGAGCAGCAGCAGCGCAACTGATACTGCAAATCCTTTGAACATCTTGCGAACTCCTTTTCTTGGGTTCCTCGATTGTCGTCACTTCACCGGCCGCCTCGATCCGATCGCCCCACGGAGACCCTGCCTCCGTCCGATCCGGCCGAAACAACCCGACACAGTGCAATGGGGAGCCCCGGGGCCCATTGCCCTGTCACGATCCGAAGATCGCTTCAGGGCTCCCCGCCCATTCCTCGACAGACTCCGTCGTCTGACAGGTCCGCCCGATTTACAGGGCCTGCTGCGACTGAACCGTCTGCACGGTCATCGTGCCGCCGACCGAACCCTGCGCGCCGGGCTCGCCGTACAGCGTCGAGGTCTGCATCCCCATGATGGTCGCAGTCTCGGTCATCTGTCCGGAAGCGTTGTTCGCATTCTGATCGGCGTTCAGCACGACCGTGTGCAGCGCATCGCCGTAGCCGGCGCCGCCCGCCTTGCTCAGCACCTGACCGACGTCAAGGGTCAGGCTCTGTGCCTGCGCCTTGGCGCCGACGCCCTCGGTCACCGCCTGCTCCTGCTGGTTGCCGATGAGGAGCTCCTGGAGCACGCCCACGTTGCCGCAGTAGCCCCATGCGGTCGCGGCTTCGCCGACCGACGCGAACAGGTTCTGGCCGGCCAGCGTCCCGCACATGCCCGTGGCGCACTGCGAATTGTCAACGACCAGGTTCTGCTGCGAGCTGGCCTGCTGATCGCCCTGCAGAAGCTGCAGTGCATTGTTCAGACCGATTCCGGTGAACTGCTCGTGGAGCAACTGAGCGGAAGCGCCCGCGCCGATCACCAAGACGAACACCATCGAAGCTGCAATCACTTTCGACATTTTCAGACTCCTTCTATTCCGTGTTGTTCACTCCTTTTTGGACCGCCGACGACGTATCGGCGATCACAACACACGTGTACTGCCAAATCCCTTTGCCCGATCCTTGGGCCCGTCACCTCCTTTCCCCCCCCGGGATCTCTCAACCCAGACTTCCTGTCCACACTGTTTCTCCGGAGACAATCATTCGCCACACCGTGGTCGATCGATTACGGAAACGCCATGCGATAGAGATCCTGACTGACCTCCGCCCCCGTCACTCGGTCCGGCGTCGGTTCCGTCAACGGGACGTATTCCTCTTCCGTCATCGCGGCCGCCTGCGGCCGGGCCGCCGCGACGGGCATCGCCACCGCCTGCGGGGCCGTGCCGTTCGGGTTCGAGACGGCCGCCGCCACCTGCGGACGCACCCGGATCCGGTCGTACAGCGCCGCCGGAATCCGCCGACGGTCCAGCATCTCCGGGCAGTACCGATAGCCCGTCGCGCTCATCACCGCCTCGCCTTTACCCTCAGTCACGCCTTTCGTCCGCCCGCCCAGAAGACTCAGCGAGTAATTCGTCTGACTGTACCCGCCCCCGCCGCTGAGGCTCGTCGTCGCGCCGACGGTCACACCCTTCATGCCGCCCGAGATCAGCAGGATGTCCACGTCCCACGGCAAAGCCTCGGCGACCGCCGCGTTATAGACCTGATCCCAGTTGCGATCGTGGTCGCCTTCGAGGCTCATGCGTCCCACGTAGGCGTAGCCTTCTTCTTCCAGCCGCAGCGGATCGATGTAGCTGTCGATGAACACCAGCAACGGCTTGCCATCGGGCCGACGGTCGCGAATCAGCGAATTGGCGATGTCGAATCCCCGCCCGTGGTGCGACTTGTCCGGGCCGCCGAACAGCTTGCCGACCCCGTTGAGCACCCCGCCGAGCAGCTTGATCGGACCGGTGTACGGCAGCGACCGGAGAATGCCGCGAACCTCGCGCATGTCGTCCTCATTGGCCGGGTCGAACACACGCTCGTACACCCGGTCGTGCGACGTCGGACCGTTGGGGAAATACGCCTTGATCGTCCCCCAACCGCCGTGGTTCCACATCGGCAGATACGGCGGATAGGTCGTCAGCGGCGGAACCCGTGACTTGTAGTTCGAATTGCTCACCGGACTGAACAAGAGCACTGACGTCGAGCCGCTCGTCGCCCCCTCCGCGTACGATGACGCCGAACCGCCCCCCGCCCAGGCGACGGAATCCGAGGTCGCCGACGAAACGGCGTTGCCGCCGCCAATCGCCTGCGTGTTCTGGATCTGAGACGGATTGCTCTGCACCGCCGTGTTCATATAATACGTGTCGGTCGTGCCCTCCCCCGGTGCGGCCAAAGACATGAGCACAACGGCAATCAATACAGCACTGAGTCTTTTCATCATCGTTCTCCTTAACCATCACCCTTCTATCCGTATTCGGCGCAAACCGTCGGGGCACCCTCTGGACATTCGAGAGCCAGGCCCTCGTGTTTCCCATACGTCCTGCTTGCGCAACATCGAACCATCACCCTGCGCGCGAGGCCATTGCCTCGCGCCGTCACTGGCGAAACACCCTCCAAGCGTTTCCGCGAGTGTCACCGGCCGTCGCTCCCGTCGCCGCGCGTCCGCGCACCGGAGGCCGATCGGCCTGGCCCGAGGGCACCGCCCTCGCGACCGTATTTCAAGAGAAGCACCCTCCAAGCGTTTCCGCGAGTGTCATCTCCTCCACCCGGCTCGTCGCAACGGCCGGGGCCTGTCTGCGTTCAGATGCTCACCCCCTTCCCGGCGGTCCTTCAGGGCGACGTGACGCGACCGTGACACGAACGGACGCAACGCCGCCGGACCCACACAACCATATCGGGATGAAAAAGCCGGTCTGCTGGCGCAACGCCAAACCACGGCGAGCGAGGATCGGGTCGTACGACCCTTGAGTGGGACGGGTTCCGGACCATCCTCCTACCGAAGGACATGCCGGCCGCTTTGAAATGAGCGGGGATAACAGTCCCTGTCCTTAGCACACGCACAGCATCCATGCTTCGTACCCTGTCAAACCCCGCACCGTTTGAACACAATACGAATGAGCCTACTGTTTTCGCCCAGTCTATGCTTATGGGACGTTTTGTCAAGAACAAAATCTCCCTTCCACGCTTTTTTCCAACCGAATCGATGTCACCACTGCTCGTCGCTCCCCTCGGCTTCGCTCGGGGCAGGCTCTGCTCGCAGCTCGCGGGCCCTTCGGCCCGTGGGAGCGCGTAGGGTGCGCACCGCACACCAACCCAACTCGCCGCAAGGCAACGACCGGTCTGGATATCTCACCGCGGTCGTGATACATTGGAATCGTGATTGTCGGACAGGTTGAACGTTAACCGAGATGGACAAGGGATGATTGGCATGAAAGCACTGAACGCAACTCTCTTATTGGCGATGGCCCTTCTCGTTCCGGCCCGCGCCGCGAACCCGCTCTTCGAGGGCTGGTATGCGGACCCGGAAGGCATCATCATCGGCGATGAATACTGGATCTTCCCGACCTATTCGGCGCCGTACGATCAACAACTCCACTTCGATGCCTTTTCGTCGAAGGATCTCGTAACCTGGACCAAGCACGAGCGCATCATCGACAACCACGCCATCTCCTGGCTGCGCCGAGCGCTGTGGGCGCCGGCGATCGTGCAAAAGGATGCTAAGTTCTATCTGTTCTTCGGCGCCAACGATGTGCACGAAGGCGAGATCGGCGGCATCGGCGTCGCGGTGGCCGACCGGCCCCAGGGACCTTACAAAGATCTGTTAGGCAAGCCCCTGATCGGGAAGATCCACAACGGGGCGCAGCCGATCGATCAGTTCGTCTTTCTGGATACAAATGGCCAGTACTACATGATCTATGGCGGCTGGTCGCACTGCAACATCGCCCGGATCACGAGCGACTTCACCGGGTTCACCCCGTTCGACGACGGCACGGTCTTCAGAGAGATCACGCCCGAGGGCTATGTGGAAGGCCCGGTCATGTTCCTCCGCCGGGGCAAGTACTACTTCATGTGGTCGGAAGGCGGCTGGGGCGGGCCGCACTACAGCGTCGCCTACGCCATCGCCGATTCGCCCCTCGGGCCCTTCAAGCGGATCGGCAGGGTCTTGCAGCAGGACCCGAACGTCGCCACCGGCGCGGGCCACCACTCGGTCATCCACGATACGCAATCGGATATCTGGTACGCCGTCTACCACCGCCGTCCTTTGGGCGAGACCGACCGGAACCACCGCGTGACCTGTATGGACCGAATGGACTTCGATGACAACGGATTCATCAAGCCCATCACCATCACCCACGAAGGCGTCGAGAAAAGAACGCTTCCGCCCGCGAAGAAGTGATCGATGCGCACACTCCCCCAGCCAGCATCGCGACACCGCAAAAAACAGGTGGCTGTCCATATTATCGTGCGTTCCGTAGATGCGGGACGAGTGTGAAGTGTGAAGCGTCAAGAGTGAAGCGTGAAGCGTCGTGCGTAGGGTGTGCACCGCACACCTTTACCTCCGTCGCGCGTCGGGCCGTGCGGACTACCAGCGGACTACCAGGGACAGTCCCCTATAACGTGCGGCTCCGCGGGAGCGTAGAAGCGTGAATGGGTTGCGGGAAGCGTCGCACGTATCTTGTGAAGCGTGAAGCGTCGTGCGTCGTGCGTAGGGTGTGCACCGCACACCTCTATCTCCGTCGCGCGTCGGGCCGTGGGAATAGGGTAGGATGGGTTTTTTTTCTTTTTTTCTCATTTCTTTGAAAAAGGCATCCACATTGGGCGGTGGCGTTCGCCATAGGGGTAGTCAGGCGGGAGTACGTGGCATGGAGACCGAACGCGGAAGATGCCAGGGACGATGGGAGGCCGGCCAGTACACCGGCGGCCTCTCGCAACGCGGAAGCGATATGCCGCAATGGTTTATCCGCAGGACATGGCCTGCGCCCGCCCAAGGAGGTGATCCCAATGGCCAGTAACCCAACAAGATGCCGATCCGACCCAGTCATCAATAGTCAATCATCCATAATCAATTGGAAGGCCTTCACCCTGATCGAGTTGCTCGTGATCATACGAGGGACAGTCACCCATTATCTCCAGAGATCATACCAGGGATCATACCAAGGACAGTCCCCCATTATCTCATTATCTCTATTATCCTCACCCTGCCTCCACCACCCGACTTTCCGCCGCCCTCCGCCCCTGCAACGGACACACCACGCGCCCGACCCGCCGCACGCGCCGCGTTGGCAAGCATGCCGCGCGTCCGCTATCGCCAGGATTTCGGCAGCAGCCTGTCGGGCACGTCGAAGAGCTTCAAGCGCCCTTTGTAAGGGATCGGCGTGCGCAGGCGACGGGGGTTATCGAGGTACCACCCGAAATACCCGCGCTGGTGCCAGCGGCTGGACCGCTTCTTGCGGCAATCGATCAGGTCCACCGCACCGAGGATCACGCCAAACTGAAGCTCGCAAGGGTCCACGTCAATCCTGTGCCACCGACGGAGGTAATCGAAAGCCTCGGTGTGCGGTGTGAGCCCGGCGTGGATCAACAGCGGGCCTCGATACGCAGGCGCCCAAATGCGGTTCTCCACGTCCTTGGGCCCGTTGAGAATCAGGTGAGCCCACGGCTGCCGAACGGAAAGACATTTCATCGTGTCGCCTCCTCCACAATCTTGCTTTCGTCGTCGGTCAGGCCGTACAGCTCGTACACCAGCCGGTCGATCTGCCGCTGAATCGAATCCGCAAGCCGCAGACCCAAGGCCCCCATGCCATAGTCTCCGGCAACGCCATCAAAAACGGGGTCTGTCCTTCGGCTCTCCAAAAGCCCGCCCTCTCCTGGGCGTCGTGACCGAGGCGAAATGGGGGTACGTCCCCACTAAGTACCCACTAAGTACCACTAAGTAAAGTTCAGACGCGGGCGGCGGGACCGAGGCCTTCAAAGGTAACTTGGCGGAGGGTCTCTTCGCTGCCAAACCGACGCACGGCGTCCAGGATTTCGAGGCCGGCCAATCGGCCCTCGCCGTCATACTCGGCCGCGATACCTTCACCCAGCGTCTTCGTCGTTACCGTCGTCTCACGGAACGTGATGCTCAGGGCATCCACTTCAGAATCATAGCTGATCTTCATAGGGCACCTACCCTCTAATAATAATACGTATAGACCGTGATGACAACGATTTCGTGCTCTTCGTCCACGAAGATGGGGCGGACCTGCTTGGTGGCGTATCGCCGCCCATTCCATTCGGCACCGAAGGCGAAGTCCTTACGGCATTCGAGACGGCCCAACTCGGCCTTGCCCCAGGAGGCGGAACGAACGGTCTCTTCCACTTCGGCCACGGTAAACCCGCGTCGGTCGAGGTAGCTCATCGCATGGGCGGACAGACGAATGGGTTTCATCGCGTCGCCTCCTCGACGATCTTGATTTCGTCATCGGTCAGGCCGTACAGCGCGTACACCAGCCGGTCGATCTCCGCATCCGTCGCGTCGATCTGACGCTGAAGCGCGTTCCGCTCGTCCGCCGTCTTCACCGACGACAACGAGGCGTGCAACGACAGCATCCCCTCCACCATTCCCACCATCCGGTCGTGACGACTGACATCGTAAGGATCAGCCAAGTCGATTCTACGGATGGGCAACCGCGCAATATGCGCGCGCTTGACTTGTGCGAGTGCCTCGCCTCTCTCGCAGTTGAGAACATTACCATAGTACCAGTTGAGCAGGGTAGAGTTGAGACAGCCGAGTATAAACCTCAGGTCAGTTGTCTCATCATCTGCAAGGATTGTATACAGATTGTCGCGGACAACGAATTGTTCACGGTCAAGTGTTGCGATCAAAGAGTCACCTGTCTGTCGAATGACGATCTTCTCCGCTGCGTCATAGCCCGCGGAGTAGCGCGGTTCTGCAAGCCAGTCGCCGAAGCTGATGTAGTAGTTGTTCTTCCAGAGAATCTCGTAGCGGTGCATCAGGCTGCCGCGCAACAAAGGTCGGAAGGTGGAATCCGGACAATGCGTCGCAACAAATGGTTTCTTGTCAACAATCTGGCGAGTTTGAGGGGGCTTCCCTTTCCCGACTTGAAACGGCTTGCATCCCTGGGTGATTACCACGACATCGTTTAAGTGACCCCACTTCTCCATCTTCCGGACAATGCATTCTGACTCCGCACGACGAAAGATGTTCACAGGTTGGCCATCTGCCCACTTGTCCTGCTCCACATTGTACTTCGCGATGTGCCCGTCTTTCCCTACAATTGTGATGCTGACGCCAGCTTGTTCGGGCCGATACGTCTTTCCTGCAATGACGATTTCTGTGTCGACGGTCACGTTTCGGAAAACGGGTTTCAGGTAGTGGACGATGTCCAGCAGCCGGTAGTTCATAAACACATGGGTCCGAAAGGGCTTGCCCAAGATGTTTGAGAGCCACGTATTGGGCATAATCATGCCAAACAACCCTCCGTCGCAAAGGAGGGCCAAGGATTGTTCCATGAAAAGCTGATACGAGTCAAGCTGGTAACTCTGGGCAGAGAAAGTGCGACTGAGATAGGCCGTCTCCGTCTTTGAAATAGACGCTCCATACGGCGGATTTCCGATGACGGCGTCAAAGCCGCCGTCTTTGAAGGCGTGGGGGAATTCGGCGTGCCAGTCGAGGGCGTTGATGCGGAGTCGTTCGTCGTCGTCGAACATCGTGAACTGCTTGCCCTCGTAGAAGTCGGGTCCGATGAGGGAATTGCCGCACTTGATGTTGTCGGCGAGGTCGGGCAGGGCCCGTTCGTTGTGAAAGAGCACGAGGTTCTTCTCGCCTTCGAGGACGCGCAGCAGCAGCGAGAGCTTGGTGACCTCGACGGCCTGCGTGTCGATATCGACGCCGTAGATGTGGTCGAGCAGGATGCGCTTGCGCTCGGCGGTGGTCAGTTTCCAGCCCTGGGGGCCCGCCTGGTAGATCGGCGGCTGTTTGCTCGCGGCCCACTGCTGCGGGTCGTGGTTCTCGTAGTAGTCGCGGTACCAGTCGAGCAGCTTCTGATAGGCGCCGAGCAGGAAGGACCCGGAGCCGCAGGCCGGGTCCAGCACACGCAGCGGGCGGTCCAGACGAGGCGGCCTGGTCTTGAGGAACTTGACCGACGCGCCTTCGAGCAGCTTGCCCACGGTGTGCTCGACGATGTAATCGACGATATAGGAGGGGGTGTAGTAGACGCCCCCGGCCTTCTTGACTTCCGGCTTGTCCTCGATCCTGGCGTATCCACCGGCGGTCAATCGGATGACCTTGCCCAGGAATTGCTCGTATACGTGGCCCAGGATCTCAGGCGGAAGAACGGAGAACTCATAGGGGCTGTCGGGATAATACAGCGAGCGGAGGATCTCCTTGAGGGGCTTGTCGTCGATGGCCAGTTCCGGGGTCAGTTCGTCCGGCCCTTCCGTGCGGTCCTTCTCGCGCATGAAATGGAACAGGCCCGAATTGTACCGGTCGTCGGCCCGGCGGAACAATGCGACCAGACGAGCATAGACCTCCGTGCCGCCGAGAAAACCCTGCAATTGACCGTACGGTTCAATCCCGCGATCCTCGCAGATCCGCAGGAAGATGATCCGGTCGATCGTCCGCTGGACGGCAAAGTTGAGTTCCCGGCTGGAGACCTCGTTGCGCAGCGCGATGTTGCGCGCGAGCTTGTCCCGCCAGGTCTCGATTTCCGCCAGGAAGGCAGCATCAACCTCGGCGGTTCCCTGTTTGCGCTTGGAGACGGCGTATTTGTCGAACGAGCCCTTGAGCACCGCGTCACGCGAGAAGATCGACGCGATTTCGGCCCAGTGGTCCGCGTACTGGTCGTAGGTGAAGTACAGGATGCGGGCTTTGGACGGCTTGTCCGTCTTGTTGGGCCGGACACGGCAGTCGTAGACCGCCAATTCCTCGAAGTCCGTCAGGATCGACAGGGGCAGCTTGGCCGACCAGGCGTAGCGGCGCAGTTGATAAGCGGGGGCCAGGTCGTCTTTGATGTTGACCGATGGTTTCTTCGCTTCCAGGAAGAACTTGCGCGTGCCGCCGATGCGGAAGCAGTAGTCGGGGGCCTTCGTCGCGCCGCCGACGCGGATGGCGTCCTCGTGGATCACGTCTTTATAGGCTTCGGCGTAGCCCTGGGTGTTGTCGATGTCCCAGCCGAGGGCCTTGAAGAATGGGTCGATGAACTCGCGGCGCAACTGGGTTTCGTTGTAAGGGGCTTGGCGATAGGTTTCGATGTTCCGATCGAAGGTCTCGATGAGCCTGACGACTTCTATGGGTAACGTCATTGAACCGGACTCCTTATCGCTGTCCCTCGCTGCATCCGGCGGACGCTGCGGCACTACCGGTATATCGGCAGAATGCGGGCCCCCTGTTTAGGGGCATGTCCGCAAAGACCGATGGGACGACGCAGAAACAGGAAATTCGGGGCACACCTTACTCATTTCGGGGGGCGTTGGCGGCTTCGCCTTCGTCGGGGCATCGGGGTCATTGCTTGCTGGCTCGGCGGAAGCCGAAAGGCGGGCGGCCTGTGGCCGCGTCGTGCGTGAAACGTCAAGCGTATTGCGTCTGACGCCGTGCAGGGTTACGCCGGGGTGGGGTTTTCGTCAGCTTGCAGCGCGGAGGGCTTTCTGCGCTTCGGCGGGCAGGTCCATCACGATGAAATAGGACGCCGGGTACAGATAGTCCTGGCCCGATTCGTCGATCACGCGCAAATAGCCTTCCTTCGCGGCCTCCTCATCGGGGACGACCACGTAGACTTTGCGCTTTTCCAGATCGTCGGTGTCCTTGTTCTCGACGCACAAGGCGAACTGCCTGTCGGGGGCCGGCTCAGTCATAGTTCAATCCAGAAATCGCTTGATTTTCAGCTTCTTTCGTCCGATGCCGTGGGCTTCGTACCAATGCAGCTCGGCAAGGCGGATGTTGCCGCGATCGGTTCTCACTGTGGCAACGCCTTTGAGCTTTCGCCACCTGCCGGGACCGAACTGGTGGCGGAGACGCATGATATCGTCGATACTGCCACCCACGGCAATGACCTCGATATCACGAATCTCCCCAAGAAGCTCGAAATACATGCCCGGCATCCAAAAGAACAACCCGGCCCTCAGCTATCACCTGCCATTGTACGCTGTAGGCATGGGCGATTCAACCTCGTTTCACCTTGATCTCCTCTCCTGACCGACAATCACGATTCCAATGTATCACGACCGCGGTGAGATATCCAGACCGGTCGTTGCCTTGCGGCGAGTTGAGTTGGTGTGCGGTGCACACCCTACGCGCTCCCACGGGCCGAAGGGCCCACGAGATGCGAGCGAAGCCTGCCCCGAGCGAAGCCGAGGGGAGCGACGAGATGCACGCAGACGGCTTGGTGGGCGATGCCCACCTTACGGGATACCCCCCCGCAACTCCGCTCGGGGCAGGGTGTTGCGAGCGCATGAGGACGGCGGCGCGGGTCGCGAGGGGCCTGCGCCGCCGGAGCGAATCGTGTTGCGCGTCGGTCGGGACCGCTACTGGATTTCGACGACGGAGTTGAGTTCGCCGTAGGGGTTCAGCTCGGTGCGTTCGTTGTAGGGGTCCTGCTGCCACTGGCCGTCGACGACGAGGCGGTAGCGGTAGGTGCCGTTGGGCAGCTTGAGCTTGGCCTGCCAGACGCCGCTGTCGCCGACGCGTTCCATGCAGGTGGCGTCGGGTTGCCAGTTGTTGAAGTCGCCGGCGATCTGCACGTTCGAGGCGCGCGGATAGAGCGTGACGAAGACGAGGGCGTCGCGGATCTGGCTGACGCCGTAGTAGTCCGAGAGCTTCGCGTCCATCGTCGGCGGCGATTGGGTGAAGGACTCGACGGATGTCTCAACGGTCGCGGCGGCCGATTCGGGAACTGAGATGGGCTCCTCTTCGAGCTCCGGCCTCCCGGCCACAGGGGCGACCGCCGGCTCAACCGCCGCCGGGCTCACCTGAGGTTCCGCCTGGACCGGCGACGGAGATGCCGGCTGGGGGGCCGACAGGGGCGGCGACTGCGTCGTTCGAAGCAGCTCCGTCGCGCTTGCCCCGATCGATTCGAGCTGGTCGGCCAGGCTGTCCACCAGACGCTTGCTCTTCGTCACCGAACGTTCCTCGACCCCGATCAGCTCCTGCGCCAGTGACCGGAAATCCTGCTGCCCCTTGCTCGCCGGATCGTACTCGTTGATCGGCTGCCCAAAGCTCGACGCCTCTTTGATGCGGGTATTGAAGTTAATAACTGTCTTGAACATCCGGTCTGAGAAATGGGAGCGCAGTTCGGCGAGGATCTCGCGGGCCATCTTGGTGCGGATATCGTACATGCTGGCGAGGACGCGGACGGAGACCTGCTGCTGGCAACGCTTGCTGAGGATGCTGAGCGTTTCGAGCTGCTTGCTGAGCCCATGCAGCGCAAAATACCCCGTCTCGACGGGCACAAGGACGTCGGTGGCCGCCCGCAGCGCGTTGAACGTCAGCAGGCTCACCGCCGGCGGGCAGTCGATCACCACGAAATCATAGTCGCCCGTCACGCCGTCGAGCACCTTCTTCAGGCAGCACTCGCGCTCGGGAATCCCGGCCATCTGCTGCTCGAACGCCGACAGGTCGATGCTCGCCGGCGCCAGCTCCAGCCGCTCGCCGATCTGCCAGAGGATCTCGGTCAATCGCATCGGCTCGCTGCGGCTCTCGCTGATCAGCACGTCGTAAATGCTCTGCTCGATCTGCTCCTCCGGCACCGCCAGCCCCACCGCACAGTGCGACTGCGGGTCCATATCCACCAGCAGCACCTTCTTGTCCAACGACGCCAAAGCACTGGCCAGGTTGATCGACACCGTCGTCTTGCCGCAACCGCCCTTCTGGTTGACCACCGCAATCGTTCTCATCTCTGTCTCCGTCTCTCACCGTCGATATTGTCGTCCATGACCCGAGGGTTGCGGCGACACGCCTTCAAAAACCCGCTTAATAGCATTGATGGGCCGGATAGTAACGCATATTCTTACATCGGCAAGTATTTCCTCAAAACTTTACCCTTTTATGGGACCGGCCCATAAAAAGACCCGCTAACTTCACAATCAAACCCCTTTATCGGCACTGATAACCCCCCTCTTTCCCCCTCCTAACTCCCACACCACACTGAGAAAGAGCGTATTATCGGACGCCGCGCACGAAATGATGGGGCCACATCTCATAGGGGCGACGCATGCGTCGCCTGGATCGTGTCAATACGTGAAGAACCGCTCTTTCTCGCCCTGCCCGTAGCACTGGCCCTGCGGGTTCTCATAATCCAGCATCCAATTGGCCGGATTCTCGGCAATGTACCGCCGGATACGGCTCAACTGCCGCTCGTTGCGAATCACATGCTCGTAGTAGTTCCGTTGCCACAACACCGCCCCCGGCGTGCCGCCAATCGCGTTGACCCGCCGGCAGACTGACGACTTGTACGCCCCCACAATCGACCCCACCGACCGCCGCCCCAGCCCTTGCGGCCTGGCTGGCAGGGGCGAGGCATGCCTCGCCCTCCCATCGCCAATCACAACGATCCCGTGCACATGATTCGGCATCACCACGTACGCATCCAACTCCACATCCTCGAAATGCTCCGGGATCACCCGCCAGCATGCTTCCGCAATCTGCCCCAGCGCGCTCAGCCGCATTTCTGTGCCCTCAACCCAGCCCAACGGCCCCTGCCGATCCGCCGTACAGATCGTCACGAAATACGCCCCCGCATTCGCCCGCCGCCGTGCCCCGCACGATCCCGGCCTCTACCGGGCCATAGGCCATCATATCACCCCTGCCACCGCGCATTCAGTCTGATATCGCCGCCAGCCAGCCGAATCCGCGAGATTTCCCTGAATCCGGGTCCCAATCCCGGCCGATAGGTGCAATAGGAGCGGAATGAACCGCTGAAACGATGAGAAAGGAGCAGTGCGGAAGGAACCCTTGTCTCGAAGTAAGATAGAGCACCTCGGGCTATGGTTACGTGCGAGATTGTAGTAACGCCTTCCTGACGGCGTGAAGGTCCGCTATAATCAGCACACCCGAAGAGGCCATAGGAATAAACAAACGATAACCATTCAAGCGGATTACAATGGGCAGGAAGAAACCGAGAGCGATAGACCTCTTCTGTGGGTGCGGCGGGCTCACTTTGGGTCTGAGACAGGCGGGATTCAGGGTCCTCGGGGCAGTAGACAATGACCCGATCGCAACCGCGACCTATAAACGTAATCACAGTCGCGTTCACGTGTGGAAGTCCGATATTGCAGGGCTGAGCGTTGCAGAGGTCCGCCGCCGACTCGGTCTCCGCAAGGGTGATGTCGAGTTGCTTGCGGGCTGTCCTCCCTGCCAGGGTTTCTCCCGGATGCGAACGCTCAATGGCTTGAAGCGAATGAGGGACGATCGGAACTGGCTAATTGACGAGTTCCTGAGATTCGTCCGAGGCCTGCTTCCAAGAGCGCTGATGATGGAGAACGTGCCAAAACTGAAGGACTACCATCGGTTTTCTGCCTTCCGACGCGAACTTAGAAGACTGGGCTACCACGTGAGTTTTGAAGTTCGTGATGCTGCTGACTTTGGGGTGCCGCAGAGACGGCGTAGGTTGATTCTCTTGGCCGGAAGGAAGCACGAGATTCAGTTTCCTAAGGCACTGCAGACGAGGAATACTGTATTCACAGCAATTGGGAAGCTCCCTCCAGCGGGAAGCAGCGGAGACAAATTGCACGATTTCCCGGAGGACCGTAGCGAGAAGGTGCGCGATCTAATTCGACGGATTCCGAAGAACGGAGGCAGCAGAAGAGACTTGCCGAGCGGAGATCAACTGGAGTGCCACAAGAAGTGCGACGGTTTCAAAGATGTGTATGGGAGAATGGCGTGGAATGATGTAGCACCGACAATCACAACCGGGTGCTTCAATCCATCAAAGGGGCGATTCCTCCATCCGGACGAAGATCGCGCCATCACGATGCGAGAAGCTGCCCTTCTCCAAGGCTTCCCATGCGAGTATGAGTTTCCCGCCGCTCGAAGTAAATCTGGTGTAGCTCTGATGATCGGGAACGCACTCCCACCTCCATTTATACGTGAGCACGCCCGCGCGATAAAAGACTGGCTGGAGAAGGACGCCTGACCACATACGATTGCTGAAAGAGGAAGCACCATGCCACTAGACCGAGCAGAAGCAGAAAGAACACTCCTTGACGGCCTGACAAAGGAGCATCAGCAGCCTGCGGTTAGGTGTGCGGCCAGACGACTACTAGTGATAGCAGGAGCTGGCTCCGGCAAAACCGAGGTCATGGCGCGGAGGGTAGCATGGTGGGTCGCCATCGACCAGGTACCTAAAGAGAGGATCGTGGCGTTCACCTTCACAGACGCAGCAGCCGAGGAACTCAAATTCCGAATCCGGACTCACGTAGAACGGGTGACGCCGCAGGGAGAGGACGCAACGCTAGGCGGGATGTACGTCGGAACAATCCATGGTTTCTGCCTGAAACTGTTGCGCGACTGGATGCCGGAGACGTACTACAACTACGATATTCTTGACGATGCAGCACGGATTGCCCTTGTCCAACGCGGATACCATTCGCTGCTTGGGTTGGCTGGGCTCAGGCAAGCTCTGGGTACCGGGCAATACGACACGATTGGTCAGTTTCTGCGAGCGTACGATCTCCTCAACGAGTACGACGAGTTGGATGTGCGACTTCCGGAGGCAGATGCACCGAGCGATGTGGCACAAGAAAGGGGCTGGGTGACACAAGCACAGTTGATTACCGACGTGGGAGAAGGCCCCATTGCCGAGGCCTTTGCCAAGTCCGCTGCGCGTTTGTACGCATACATGAGGGCGCGGAGATTCCTGGACTTCAGCACATCGCAATCAGAAGTGTCGCGAGTTCTTCTGCAGAATGAAGAAGTCTTGCGTGAAATCCACACTTCCTGGACGCACATTGTCGTCGATGAAGTTCAAGACATTAACCCGGTGCAGGACTCGATCATTAGGCTACTTGTGGGGCCCACCGGGCGCCTGACGGCAGTAGGTGATCATAGACAGGCCATCTACGCGTTCCGTGGGGGGCGTGTGGATCTAATGGAAAGATTGCACTCAGAACTCTCGACCACTGAAGACGACGATGTCATAGAGCTTCCGAGCAACTTCCGTTCTACGCCGCGGATAATTACGATCGCGAACGAATGGTCTGCCAGAATCGGAGCACTCGGCACTCTTCCTAATCCGCAAATGACTTGGGGAAACGATAGGCGTGATGACTATTCGGAAGACCACGTTGCCTTTCACACGTTTGGCGACAGAGATAGTGAAGCCGCGTGGATAGCTGAGACCATCGGACGCATGGTAAACCTGAATGAAGATCAAGGTGTCCGTCATGACGATCGAGAGGGAGAGAGAGGGCTTTCATATTCCGATATCGCAATTCTGATCAGATCCTCTACGGACGTGCGGACTTACCAAGAGATTCTGCGGAGCCACGGCATACCGGCTGTAGTGCGTGCAGGTCCAGATCTATTCTCGCAACCGGAGGTATTACTCTTCCTCTCGCTTCTGGCACGAATCGCTGGCCTAGACCAGTTCTACGGCAACCCCCAGCGACCAGGCACGCTGCCGGGTCGCGTAGCCACGGCGTTAGGTTGTGGACCGATCCCATCTGACATGGTGGAGGCCGCCTGCAGGGCGCTGATCTCCCAGGGATTCCCTTTGCAGGATGACGCGGCCAGTCGTCTAAGTATGTTGGCAGAGGCCATCGGGCACAGAATCAGGGAAGGCGGGGCATGTCCGGTCGATACAGGCGTCCTTCACTGCGTTGACGCCGCTCGCTGGGCCCGAACACCTCGGCAGCCTCGTCGTCTGTTCCCTCAGCAGATCTATCATTGGCTCCTGGAGGAGGCGGGGGTTAGAGCCTGGGATACTAGGGACGCGGCAAACCGGGCTGCGATGTTTCATCTCGGCCAGTTTAGCAAGCTCATGACAAGCATCGAAACGCCTGGTTGGACGACCACAGGCGATTTCCGCTATCAAATCATTGCGCTATCAATGTGGGGGGCGGCCAATGCACGGACGGCAGAAGCACCTCTGTTAGTACCTCCAGACGCAGTGACTATCACAACGGTCCATTCTGCGAAAGGATTACAGTTTGGAGTGGTCTTTCTGGCTGACGTGAACGCGCAACGCTTTCCGAGCAATCGCGCCCGGAGACAGGAGGACTTGCCTTTTTCCGGGGACATTGTGCATCGCATAAATCCCGCGCACCTCGCCGACAACGACAATCACGACAACGAGCGCCGACTCATGTACGTTGCTCTGACACGCGCTGAGCGGTATCTCTATGTATCCTGCTCCGGGCCACGAAGGTCTCGCTTCATGAGAGAACTGTTATCGATTGCCCAGGGAAATGGCACGCAAACTTGGCAAGAGGCGCCGGCCAGACCAACTGACCTGGAATATCGCAACAGAAGAGCCAGTTCAGAGGACAGATTGTCGACGAGTTTCTCTGATCTGCGATACTATCTTGAATGTCCGCATGACTTCTACTTGCGGAAGGTGCTGGGATTCGCGCCTACAATAGACCAAGCATTCGGCTACGGACGTGGCGTGCACAATATTCTCCGCGAGATTCATCGTGATCCGCGACGCTGGGCCGAACTTGCACGCGACCGTGCGGCATTGGAGCAGGAGCTTCGTGGTTTCGTAGGAAGCGGCTTGTTCTACCTGCGATATACTACAGGCGATCCACTGGAGAACATGCGCCGGACTGCACTGCGGGGTCTCACTGAGTACGTAGGTCTATATGCAGATGAGCTGGCCAGTCTGGAATTTGAACCAGAACGGGAGTTTGAAACCCTGATCCCGAATGAGGACCTGCTGATAAGTGGGTCCATCGATCTTGTCCGCCTCGACGATCCACCGCGCGTCACGATTGTTGACTTCAAGTCAGGTGAACAGGGAGAATCTAACCAAAGCGGTCTTTCCGAAGGGATGATGCGTCTTCAGATAGGTATTTACGGGCTCGCCGCACGTCGCGAACTTGAGTACGATCCCGACACCGGGTTCATCAGGTACATTGGAGAACAGAACCCGGAGCGAAGACAGGTGACGGTCGAGTTGGGTCCGGAGGAGCTTGACGGCGCTCGAGAAGCCGTGATACAGGCAGGGCGGAACATAAGGGAACGGCAGTTCGACGATGGCCCTCGCCCTGGCTATGCCGGCCGTTGCGAGACGTGTGATCAGCGACTCGTCTGCGGGCTCCGCCAGGGTTGATTTTGTCATAGCAGCCCGACCTACCGTCGCGCATAATAGGCGGCTGGCAGAGATAGGCGCGCTATGGATAATCTGACATCTGAACAACGAAGGTGTTGCATGTCCCGTGTCCGGAACAAGGATACGGATATCGAATGCGCCGTAAGATCAGAACTCCACAAACGAGGGTATCGCTTCCGCAAGCACCTGCGTGCCTTGCCTGGGACGCCTGACATCGTCTTCACGCGAAGGCGGGTCGCGGTCTTCGTAGATGGTGATTTCTGGCATGGCTACCGATTCTCGCAATGGCGAGACACTGTTTCGCCTTTCTGGCAACAGAAGATAGAGAAGAATCGTCAACGAGATCGGAAGAACTTTGCCAAGCTGCGGCGGAGTGGATGGCGCGTCGTGCGTCTGTGGAAACACCAGGTGAAAGAGGAAATCGAGGAATGCCTCATAAAGATCGAGGCAGCGCTCGCGGGCGAATAGAAATCTCGCAGGGGCGCGGTTGTTCAGGCTCGGCGGCGCAATTGGCGAAGACTCTTGAGATTCTCTTCGTCTTTGGGGCGTCCAGCAGGACGGATGGACCGATGTGTGCGTCTACCTCCTTTTAGTGACTTGAGTGGTCCTTCGACGTTCATGTCGTCTCAGCAGTAGGGCCATTTCGCGGCTCTTGCGGAGCATCAGTTCGAACCGCTCGCGCGTGGTTAGCGATGTCAGGTAGTCCAGTTCGAATTCCGCCTCAGCGCGTTCATCGTCCTGGCGCAGCTTCAAGGTCGGCATATCATCTCATCCTGTGGGCCCGATCCGGCCGGGCCGCGTTCCGGCTTATTACCCTCATCATAGCAGCTCAGATGGCCGCCGACAAGGCGAAGTGCGCAAGGGCGAGGCATGCCTCGCCCCTACCAGGAGACGGGGATCGGGATCGGATGGGGCGCTTGGCCTGGGGGCGCATGCGCCCATTTGCACTTGTACGCTTCTACCCATCTACGCATTTACGGTCCGGCTGGGGGCCGGGGCCTCGTCGGGGAAGTTGAGGCGGGCGAAGGGGCCGAAGAGTTCGCGGGCCTTTCGGTCGTAGGCTTTGGCGGCTTCGATTTCGTTTGCGGGCGTCACACCGCTTTTCGCTTGGGCCGGAGTTTGGGCTGTCGGGAGACAAGCTTGGGGCCGTGCTGCTTCTGGGCCTCGTAGACGTGTTCGAGGTACTTGCGCGGATCGTGATCGAACTGCTGCTCTATTTCTCGCCTGATGCGGCGGGTCTCTTCAACGATGGCGTCTTTCATCTCAAGCCTCCATCAGCTCTTCCGGCGTGGAAATAATCGGCGTTTGATAGCCCTTCTCAGCATTGAGGGCCTCCACGATGGCTCTTACACGACCGGCCGTGATGTGCGCACAGTTCCAACTGACCAGGTAATCCATGCCGTGGCAGACCGCAAGCGCCAGGTGATACAAATCGTTCCTGGCCTTGTCAGGTATATCCAAGGCGTCAAAATATGTGTCGGCCAGACGCACCACATCAGGTGTCATTTCCAGCACCTTGAAGCCCTGGATCGCATCGGCGCGTCGCCGTGCGGCGTCCTCATCGCCTCGGGAAATCTCATCGAACACAATCTGCGAGACAAACGGCTCGAACGACGGCAGGGCCTTTTCCCACCACTCCCAGGTAATCTCCTGATGCGCCGCCACGATTAGATCCCTCGTCCGGTGAGCGGCATAGTAGCTCACCACCGTGGACTCAATATAGACCGTCTTCATGGCCCTATTCTACGGCCTGAGAGCCGCGAATTCACGGAAATAATCCCTTCCGAAATCTGCGTAGGGGCGGGGCGGCGCATTGACGCCTGCACGCTTGTACCCATCTACGCGTTTACGGTCCGGCGGCGGGCGGGGCATCGGGGAAATTCAGGCGGGCGAAGGGGCCGAAGAGTTCGCGGGCCTTTCGGTCGTAGGCTTTGGCGGCCTCGATTTCGTCGTCGAAATAGCCGAGGTAGTAGCGTTTGCCC
>Ga0209510_1002137_pt1 | contig 20852 bp, 7 predicted proteins | sample BiotimSIPDNA_FD_185749 | JGI IMG/M metagenome (GOLD analysis project Ga0209510, IMG submission 185749) | Anaerobic biogas reactor microbial communites from Washington, USA - Biogas_R1 time_0 SIP DNA (SPAdes) (version 2) | ecosystem: Engineered > Bioreactor > Anaerobic > Unclassified | place... | reverse complement strand
GATCATGAAATACGAACCCTCAATCATCGCAGACGACTCAAATACCGGCTGCACACCTCCACGGAGAATGACATCTGCGTGACGGGCACAAAATGTCTGGAACTGTTTATCGGTCACCGCGAGGTCGGCCACAGCACCATCATTCTCACCCTGTATGTGGAGCATCTGGAGCACTTTCCAGCGGTCGGGAGAGGTTCTCTGGATGAAGTCTGCCATGTCCTCCTCCCATGTAAGCCTGGTGACCGTCGTGTTGATCTTCAGTCGGATCCCGGCTTCCCTGACGGCATCCGACAGGCCGATGCAGTGCTGGACATGTTGCCCGTAACCACGCCCGAGGCGTTTCTCGGTTGACTCGGATGCCGAGTCCACTGATAGCGCGATCCAGTCGATACACGCAGCGTGCTCCCCAATGAGCTTCTGTGAGAGCAAGGAGCCGTTTGTGGTGATCGAAACGGTCATCCCGAGATCCCGTGCGGCACGGCAGTAATCAAAGAGGCGTGGGTGCAGCAGGGGCTCACCACCCGCAAAGTTGATCTTCTCCATTCCTGCATCTGCAAGATGTGAGAGGATCGTAAGACCTTCAGAGAATGATACTGGTTGTTCACCAAGGTTCCGGGCGAAACAGAAACGGCAGGAGTAGTTGCAGGTGGAGATCAGATGCCAGTTGACGGACCGGATGACAGAATGTGCAGGCATGCATTACGATTCTAGAGGAGAATATCATCACCCTTCTTTGAAATTGTTTTTAAAATCGGAAACAAATTAAACAACCCGGATGTATCATCTCCTATGAGCCATCCGCACCTCCTCTTCATGAGTGCAGGAGAGCGCATCAACCAGACCTTTCCGATCTGCGTAAAAAGCCTCGAAGGAATCACCCATACGTTCATTGTGGTCGAAGAAGGGGTCTATCATGACCTGCCGGATGACCCTGAACACCTGAGGCCAGTAAAACCGCAGATCCGCCAGGCCATCGAAGGTGTGCGAGCGATTTGCGAGCCGCTGGCAATCTCATTTGCTGTAATCCGGACACCTGACACAACGATCCACTCCATCCGCGACGCCGTCCTCACTACTACACGCCGGTACCCTGTAGCGCGTTACTCGTTCAACCTGAGCGGAGGAACAAAGATGCTCTCCCTCTCCCTCTTCATCATGGCCCTCTGGCTCGATGCCCGGATCTACCTGACACCATCAGACGACCGCATCGAACAGGTTCTCATACCGAGAATGCACCTTGATGATGTCAGAAGGAACCCTAATTATGTAACTGCTCTATCAATTCTCTCGCGTAGGGGCACAGGAAACTGGACTTCCCGACAGGATTTTAGCAGGGAACTGGAGAAAGACTACCGACCTTCACGGTTCTCAGGCGACCCGAGGGTCACCCGCAGTCCAAACCGCGGGACAGTTACAAAGATCCTGCAGCAGCTCATTGAGTGGAACCTCATCGAGGAGTCATTCTGCCGCAACAGCAGAAAGGCAAAACAATACCGGTTGACGCTCCATGGTGAATTTGCCTGGAAGGTGCTACAGGCAGAGGATCAGGATGTTATACAGAAAGCAGAATAGTTGCACATCCTGGAAACAGTTTCCGGGCACAGTCAAGTGGTTCCCATTACACTCGTAGAATGGAGGTGAGCAATGTGAGTAAGAAAGGATCAATGACACCAGATGCGGCACGGCGAATCCAGGCCTCCGCCGACCGGAGCGGCACCAACCAGGGGTTCAAGTCCCGGGCAATGTCCTCTGCCACAAAGAACTCCAAAAAATAACCCCTTTTTCTCTCGAACCCCTCCTCACCCACCAGTCCCAAAACCTCTATCATAAGCCTTATTGTCTGCAACAGAGATTATCCATTACCTCCCATGACAAATACCAGTTTCGACCCGGTAACAGCTCTCGATAGAGTTGCCGGCGCATATCGCACCTTCGTCAGTTCTTTCCAGAGATTCAAGAACCCCGTCATCAAAGAATGGATCGATAAGGAGATCGAGAAAGGAACCCTCCTCTACAAAGGCCCGTACATCGAGCTCGCCCGCCGGTATGCCGATGGCGACTCCTTTGCCACCCTCACCGGCGAGCGTATCCTTCATCCCGAAACCCCGCGGTACTTCACCAGGAATCCGGCTGACCGGTCATCTCTCCCGGTCAGCCTCTACCGGCACCAGAGCGATGCAATACGCTCGATACTCTCCGGGAAAAACACCACCATCACATCCGGAACCGGTTCCGGGAAATCCTTCTGTTTTGCAATACCTGTCGTCTCCACGTGTCTTGAGATGCAGGACCGGGGTCTTGGGGGCATCAAGGCGATCCTCGTCTACCCGATGAACGCGCTCGCGAACTCCCAGTACGACGACCTCGCGGCCCGCCTGGCCGGCTCGGGCCTGAAGATCGCCATCTACACCGGTGACACCCCGCATACCTACGAAAGCGCGCTCACCACATACAGGGAGCGAACCGCACGAGACGCCCCCTACGACAGCGAGCTCATCTCGCGGGAGGAGATCCAGCGGACACCCCCGGACATCCTGATCACCAACTACGTCATGCTCGAGTACATCCTCACGCGGTTCGAGGACAAGATCCTCTTCCCGCCCGAGAACCTCGGCATCCTGAAATACCTCGTCCTCGACGAGATCCACACCTACACCGGGAAGAAAGGGGCCGACACCGCATACCTCATCAGGAGGCTGAAACAGCACACAGGAACCACCGGGAAGCTCCGGTGCATCGGGACCAGTGCGACCGTGAGAGAGGGGGAGGATGAGAAGGCAGGAGAGGCCATCGCGAAGTTTGCCGCAAAACTCTTCGGCGAACCCTTCGAGAGCACATCCGTCATCAAAGAGACATTTCTCCTCCCACCCCGCGGCACAGAGAGCAAACTCCCGGGCAGGGTCCTTGTCAGCGACGAACTGCTCCGGGTGAAGGATCCCGGCAGGGATTACCTAAAAGAGCTCACCGAACAGCTCACCGGGGAGCCGCTCGCGATCCAGGATCCCTCTGCCGCCTACCTCGGGGAGACCCTCGGATCGCAGAAGACCATTCAGTTCATCGAGGACCAGCTCGCCGATGAACCAAAAAGCATCCCGGACCTTGTCCGCACATACCGTGATACCATCAGGACAAACGCTACGTATGAAGAAGCGGCTCGCGAGATCGAGGCAGCCTTCATCGCAGGCATGCATAGCGAGGTCCCTGTCGGAGATACCCTCCAGAAACGGTTCATTCCCAAGATGCACATGTACTTCTCGCAGGGAAGAGAGATCAAGAGCTGCCTCTCCCATGACGGCCCCCACCTCCACGATGCCGGTGAAGTCACCTGCCCGAAATGCGCAGAGCGGGGACATACCCGGATCACCTTCCCCATGGTCTTCTGCCGTGCATGCGGCCAGGAGTACTACTGTGTGGAGCTCCTGCCCGACGGGACGGTCAGGCCGCGTGACCTCGATACACCCGCACAGGAAGGCGAGGCCCTGTACCTCTACCCCGACGAGTTCCTCGATGAGAAAGCCGATCCGCCGGAATGGTGGTGCACCGATTCCGGAGCAATCAAGGAGAAGTTCCGCAGTTTCGTCGCTCCACGGACCGGCACCTACTGCCCTGACTGTAACAAGCTGCTTATCGATGGAGAGGACGGAGAGGCGTGCATCTGCCCGGAGAAGATCCGTGTCACCCTCATCGAGATGCCGTTCCGGTTCTGCCCGGGTGAAGGATGTGGCGTGTCGTATGACCTGAGGACCCGGAGAGAGTTTAACAAACTCTTCTCATTCGGCACCGTGGGCAGGTCCACCGCTACCGACGTCCTGGTCTCGAAGATGCTCACCACTCTCCCCCTGGATAAGCAGAAAGTCATCGCGTTCTCGGACAACCGGCAGGATACCGCTCTCCAGGCAGCCCACATGAACAATATCCAAAAAAGGATCCACTTCCGGCGAGGCCTGTACCATGCCCTGGAACAGGCAGAGAGCCCCATCCCCCTCCCTGATGCAGGCGAAGCCATCTTCGACGCGCTCAAAAACCATAGTGAAGACGGCGCTCTCCCTGACTACGAGAGGGATACGGGCCAGGGTCGAATGCGAAGGAGATCGCATGCCGAACCAGTATACAGGAAGTACCTCCTGATGAATGCCATTCTCGAGATGGGCTCTACTCGCCAGAAGAATCAGCCGAACCTTGAGGATGTCGGCCTGTTGCAGGTCACCTATACCGGGCTTGATGCACTAGCCAAAGACGATGCCCTCTGGGAAGATCTACCCCTGCTCTCGCAGGCAGGTCCCTGCAGGAGGGAGGATTACCTGAAGGGATTCCTGGACATCATGCGCCATAACCTTGCTATCTCCACCGACTTCTTCATGGACCCCTATGATTTTGCCGAGAAGATTGAGCGGTTCCTGAATCCCGATATAATCTTCCACAATGAACTGCTATCCGCAAAACCAACCGGATACAGTGACGACGCACGGAGGGACACCTATTGGGCCAGAGTCTACCGTCTCACACACGCAAACGGGTCACTTGTCCGGTGGACAAAAAAAGCATTGGGGACAGAAACCACCGAAGAAGCGCAGCAGATCATCGAACGGATTGAAGAGATCCTTGCAGGTGAAGGCGGACTGAAGCGGGAGCGTATCCACCGGGTTGGAATCCTCTCCATGATCAGCCCTGATATCATCGAACTCTCGCTCGCCCCTCCAGGGGAGGTGCAGGTCTGCAGGAAATGCGGCCAGGTGAACCACTTCCAGGACCTCAACTTCTGTATCAACCCGAACTGCACCGACCTTATCACGCTTGACCTCGCCAATAACTACTTCAGGCAGGAGTATACAAGGCCGTTTTCGGAGGCAGTCCAGCTCCATGCCGAGGAGCACAGCGGGCAGGTGGATGGGGAAACCCGAAAACTGCTTGAGACGCGGTTTCGGGACTCGCAGGATAATCTCAACGTGATCGTCTGCACCCCGACAATGGAACTGGGCATCGATATCGGAACCCTCTCGGCTGTCTACCTAAGAAACGTCCCACCGTCGCCCTCCAACTACGCACAACGCGCCGGGCGTGCAGGGCGAAAATCGCAGGCATCAATGATTCTGACGTTCTGCGGTGTCGGTTCACGCCGCGGGCCTCACGATCAGTATTTCTACCGGTATCCGGCAAAGATGATCTCTGGAAAGATCGCCTCCCCCAGATTCCTGATGGATAACCGGATGCTCATCCGTGCACATATCCACGCCCTCATCCTCGAGATCATCACTCTTAAAATCCCGCAGAAGATCGATGGAATACTCGACTTCGAGAAGGAAAACCTTCCGATGTTTACGGAAGAAGCCCCGGGTGAAGAGGAAGGACTCAGCAGGACCCGCCTTGCCGAGATGATCGAGGAGCACCGGGTGGAGATCTTAGACGCAATCAACGAGGTACTGGCAGAGGAGAGGCAATTCGTCGACTGGCTCGATGACACCTTCATCGTCCAGACCGTTGATTCGTTTGCCTCCTCGTTTGATGGCGCTTTCAACCTCTTCAGGAGCGAATTTTCTGCGCTCCTCAGAGAGCTTGATGAGATCAACATCTTCCTGCAGAGAGGAAGGATCTCTGATCGACAGAGGAGCGCTTACAAACGAAGGCGGGATTCAATCGAGAAGAAACTGCGTGATATGCGCAACGGCGGCGGCGACTTTACAACCTATCGGTATCTTGGCTCTCAGGGATTCCTCCCCAACTACGGTTTCCCCACACAGGTCACATCGCTTGCCATCAACTATAAGGGGGTCTTCGGGTCTGAAGAAGCGGAGTTGAAGCGGGATCGCAATATCGCGCTTGTAGAGTATGCTCCCGGCAACAGCGTGTATTTTAGTGGAAACCGGTACTCGATCAGAACCCCCCGGCTCAGGACCGAGAACAACCAGCCCGCGATGAGCACCGTCCTCATCTGCCCGTACTGTGAAGCGGTCTACCTGGACGAGAAGGAGATCTCCATGACCGGCGGAGCCTGCAGGAACTGTGGGGCAACGCTTGAGAATGCAGGAGTCATTGAGCACTCAATCGAGATGCCTGACCAGCTGGCAGAGTCCAGGTCGATGATCACGAGCGATGAGGAGGAGCGCCAGCGCCTCGGCTATGCGGTCACCCGACACTATACCCCTTCAGGCACCCGGCAGTTCTATGTGGCCGGAGATCCTGGGGAACCGCTGCTCACCATCGCCTACGACCATTCGGGGAAGATCGTCAGCATCAACCACGGCCCCATACCATCAGATAAGGATGAACCTCTCTCGGGCTTCACGCTCTGCACGGCATGTAATCGCTGGATCTTCGGAAAGGACGGCGTTAAAGAGCACCTTGACTCCAAAAACGAGATGAAGCGGTGCTGGAGGAACGGGACCGAAGAGAACATCATCAGGAATATTGTCCTCTACACCGACACCCGGCATGACGTTATCAAGATCGATGTGCCCGTCCCGCTCGACGGAGAGGGAAACCCGCTCGACGAAGAACTATATGATCCCTTCTTTACGACGCTTGCCCAGGCAATCATCGAGGGAGTGCAGATCAGCATGAACGTTGATGTAGATGAGGTCCGGTACTTCCTGATGCCGGACCCCGAGAACAAGAAGAAGTCAAGCATCATCCTCTACGAGACATCGGAAGGCGGTGCCGGGATACTGGAGTCGATCGTCAATCAATCTACGTTCCATGAAGTTATCAGGCAGGCGCTGACTATCCTCCACGAATATGATGAGAAAAAGTGCGATCGGGCATGTTACGAATGTCTCTGCAACTATTACAACCAGTTTGATCACAATATCCTCGACCGGAAGCTTGTGCTCCCCCTCCTCCGCTCCCTCCTGACGGCGGAAGTCAGTGTTATCCCTGATCACTCTCCCTCTGCGAAAGAGCGGTTTGAGGAACTCCTCTCAACCTGTGAGTCCTCCCTTGAAAAGCAGATTCTTGAGGCGATCTATCAGGCAGGCCTCCCCCTCCCGGACAGCGGGCAGAAGGCCATCGCAGAGGGAGATGAGATGATCGCTCGTCCTGACTTTACCTATCAGAGGGATGGTCACTCGATAGTGATCTTTGTTGATGGACCGGACCATGACCAGGAAGCCCAGAAACGAGATGATGCAAGGAAGAGGGATAGGCTTGACCTTATGGGCTATACCGTCTTTCCGATAAGTTACCGTGACTCCCTGGAGGAGCGTGTTATGAGCCTCTCAGAGTTGTTACAATAATTCCTGCATTCGGTGTAGGACCCTCTCCCTTTCCACCTTTACCGCAAAATCTGCACATTTCCCCGACCAGTTGCAGGGCTCCGGTCTTCAAATATGCCCAGGAAATATGCCCTCAATCGCGGTGGATACCCATAAGCAGGTTATCTTGTGCGCCAAAACCTCACCGCACTCGATCCATGCCGTCAACCATGCAACACCCCTGCGCGGACAGTGTCGGAGGACCAGAAGGGCTGAGTGCTGCGTCATGGCTTTGAACGAGTAGATTTTAGAAAGAGAGGTCTGGGTTTTGGTATAACCGATCCCGAACCCGCCTGGATTCCAGGAACAAACTCCCTGGTATGCGGTCACGCTTTCCGGCATTGACGGGGCAGCATATACCTTCTGCGTCCTAAAGGACACCCAAAATTGTAAACCATTGTCATTTATATGTATGTAGGTTAAATGGACGCTTAAGGAGCATGGATTCTAAATATTTCCGGGAGATAGAGGCGATCATACGGGAAGACACGATCCAGTCCACATACAAACTTGCTCTCCTGTGCTCAATCATTGAGATCGTCAGAGATTCTGCCCGGAGTCAAATCATCGTAAACGGTAAGTGCGCATATGCCTTCTCGCTTTTACAGCGCAAACTGCTCATATATTATTACCCCCTCTTTGCTCATTCGTCATTTGTTCCCCAGATGTCCGGAGAATCCTCAAACTCAGAATCCGGAAGGCACCTCGTGATCCGCACAGAAATGAGGCCTATAATTCAGCATTACTTCACTAAAGGAGGATTTGAAGCGTTCTTATCCGATCTAGAGAGAGAAGAAATCCCCCACGAGATCATTTCTGAATACTCCCATCTTCTCAATAGCATCAAGAAAACGTTCATCACGCAGCCGATGAAGTTTCTCGGCAACTCACTCCATGCCGAACCGTATTCTGTGGTTCAGTATATGGCGGCAATCCCGCAGAACGAAAGCAGTACACCAGCGGTCTCGCCAGGAACCCAGACCGGCTATTTTACTATATCTCACGAATACGCTAGAATTTTTGAAGATTCCTCATGCGCACGGAGACTCCTCGACTCCATAATCCAACGCTGGGTCAGGTATACGCTCGACCTCATCGATCGCTCCGACAGTAGTCTCACCCCTGACGAACTGTACAATCTGCTCGTACCACAGTCAGCGAAAGAAATCAACGGCTCTTGCAGCGCCCCCCTCCAGAAACCCGACGCAGCTGCCATAACTCTTTCATCAATCCTCTCGGGGTGTAAACGAACTGCCGCATTTCAGGGGTGTCAAAACTGCCATGTTTCATCAGTCACCGCTCTCGAGGAGGCCATTATGGCCGAATACGCGCAGTTCTCTGCGTTGCAGCAGAGCATCATGGACGCCAAGAGTGCGGCTCTCAAAACCGAACTAAAGGTACAACGGATCGAGGAGTCAATACACCGAATCGCGGCTCTTTATGGTCTGCATCCCAAAGATGGCGCTCCACAAGGCACCTTTGAAGCACTCTCCCGGCATTTTGCGGAACAAGAGGCCGCACGAGAGGCCTACTCCGACATAACGGATCGTATCGTCGGGAGTAAGCAGAGGATCCTCAAGCATAAACAGGAGAGAGACCAGCTCAGACAAACGGTCCAGAAGGCGAGGCGAGAGATCACAATCAGGGAGCGGCAGAAAGATCTCATCCACAAACTTCGCCATGAAATTGCACTCCTCGATGATGATTCTGGGGTTCAGCGCAGACCGTTTGGGTACGTCGATAAACCGATTGCGCGGTTTCTTACGTACTGTGGCGACGTTGCACAGGATATCGTGAGCCAGTGCATCCGGCTCATACCTGATCCCGCAGGGACGACGATGACAAAGCCTGCTCTACCGGCCTGGTTTATTGAGGAATTCGACGTCTGGTGGAGAAAGAAGGAGAAGGAGGAGATAACTTCTGAAGAGAGCAGTTCCGGGCAACGCTCTTCACGCAGACCCTTCCTCATTTTCGACGAACCTCATCGCGAGATCCGACTGATCGTTCCGCCACAAACAATCGAATACAAAGAAGGGCTCGACCGCATATCGCTCATTATCCACGACGGTTCACAGATTCTCCATGAGGAGGAATTTCCATTGTACCGTCAAGAGGGGGGTTTGAGCACAGATAAGGAGATCACCGTATGCATGGAACGCCCCTCACTGTGTTATCATGTCGAACTATCTGCCCATGGAACGCCCCTCCAATCGTGGGCGATCGATGTGTTCGGTAACGGGGATCCCCTCTGTCTCTTCGACTACCAGACAGGCAGGCGTATCGAGCACTCTCGGATTCCATCGAAGGAGTTCGTTCTTCTCACCCGGAATAAACGGGAAATAACCCCGGAAACTGCAATACTCTCTACCGGTCGCCTTTTTGGTGACTGGTACGACTTCCAGTATTATGTCATCGTTCCTGTTGCCGGTCTCTCGATAGGCAACTCCCAGGTGATTCCCGATGGGAATGATCGCGAACTTACGAAACTTGACCTCTATATAGATCCAGAGTATTTCGATAGGAATCTCCGGATAGACAAAAGGAAGGTTATCCTTGGATCCCCACCCCATCTCCAGATCTTGTATAAGGATGAAGAAATCCTCTTCCAGACGCATCTCTTTATCCACCCGCATGGCCAAAATCCGCCCTCAAAGCCGATAATCCGCCCACTTGCAGATGTGCGGGAAGAGGCAGAGATTGACCATAACAGACGCATCTGCATCGTTGACCTCAGCCACCCAAATCTGCTGGGGAGAGAACGGGCAGGCGCTTTCACCATCCGCATCCGTAACGATATCTGTAGGACCGACATCCGGGTTGAGTGTGTATTCCTCCCCAATGTCTCCTTCCGTTTCTCAGAACCCTTATATCTGCCTGTAGGAGAAGATGCATCTCGGGTCCAGCTCGAGATCACCTGTCCCTCATCGGTTTATTTTGAGCCGGGGGGATCGGTAGAGATAGAACGTACCGAGACGGGATATCTTGTGACATCGAATCCGGCATCCAGGATCCAGGGGAAGCTCCGGTATCCTATGGATGAGGGCAGGACATTTGAGGGAATGTTATCAATCTCAATCCCTCACGCGGCCTGGCGGTTTGAGGACCGGGCAACAGGGAATGTATACCCGCTCCAACGTACCGTCCCGACGATTTCAGATAGCGAGTATCTGTCGCTGGGCACTGAACCTGGTCTCCGCGTATTCTTACCAGAATCCTTCAGTGGCAAAGGGGAGGTGTCGATGCTGCGCGGGAAGCAGACAGTCGCCGGCAAGATCACCAATGGACAGGGTTACTTCCCCCTTGCCCAATTCAACGATACAATCGAGGCGGCCGACGCAAAGGCCATGCACTTTGAGTTCGCGATGGAAAACCAACACGGCAGGGCCGTAGCGTTTCCGCTCTTTATTCTCCAGAGTTGGTACGTTCATCTCCTGCACCCTCCAAAAATCTCAATCGATTCATCGGGAAATCGGGTTATCGAGATCGCGTGGGAGGAGTATGGAACTGCCTGGAAGCGGTTCTTACTTCTCTGGGGGAGGGAGGGATCTGTGGGCATATCCAGGAGATATTGTGCGGAAGAACTCCCGGCTTCGGCGCAGACATACACAATACACGAGGATCGCGAGAGATTAACACTGCCATCAAGCATCTATCTGCAGTTCTATAGGGTACGCGACGATTGGGACACTCTGCCGGTATCATTTCCTGGAGAAAAGGCACCGAATGTCTTTCATGTCTTCATCGAGCAAAAAAAGGAACCCGCATTAGAGGATGATGAGGAAACCGACGATTCGAGTCCGGCCAGAGAGCGCGAAGAGCATATCGACCAGTTGATCTCTGAGATTGAGACCGGCGATGCAGAAAGGTGTATCTGGGCAATCAATGAAATTAAGCGGAATCATTCGGTTCCCCGCCATGGATACCGCCTGTTAAGGAAATATTTCATAGGAAATCAAAGACTCCAGAAGGCACTTTTTGGCGTGATCACGAATACCGGAATGCCCCCGGAGATCAGGTCTACCTGTGTCGAACTGCTGGGAAAGGATTCCAGCCGGGAAAAGGAACATACGCTCATTACAGTGTTGAACGACCCTGATTCGACAGTAGGCCTGCGTGTTGCGATCTTAAAATCTCTGAGTCTTGGGAATACGGAAGAATGTTTAAAGGCATTGCTGGACTCTCTTAAAGATCGTAATCCTGAAATCCGGGGTGAAGCGGCAACCTCGTTGAAGATGATTGGCAGCAAGGACGCAGCCGGGCCACTAATAGATTTATTGGGCGATGAGTCCCTGACAGTCCAGCGTAATGCCGCTGCCTCGTTAGGGTATACGCGCTCCCGAATCGCGGTTGAACCTCTTGTATCAATTGCTCTCGATAAGACGCGAGACCTCGATCTCCGAGTTACAGCAATCGCCGCTCTTGAGGATCTCCCTCTAGAAAATGAGATCATCCAGAGATTATTTGTCTTGTCGGAAGACGATGACGAAGATGAGGAGGTCTGTAAAGCCGCTACCGGTGTTCTTAGCAGCCAGGGCAAATTAGAGGCTAAAGTGAAGAAGAAACACATCAGTGGGCTGATCCGGGAGGTAAAAACGTCCTCACACGAAAGACGGGTTTCTGCTATTAAGCAGCTGGGCGCCTTTAGAGATGAGGAAGTCATTCGCACGCTCATGGAATCTACACGGGACGATTCCGCTGATATCAGGAAAGCATCAACAGACTCACTCCGACGAATTAATAGCCCAAAGGCAATCCCAGCTCTCATACAGTTGCTTGATGATCCTGATGGTGGCGTCCAGGAAACCTCTGAACTTGCATGTGAGCGCCTGCTGAAAGGACTCATGTCCGATCTAAAAAAGACCGAGGACAAACAAGATGTAGCCGTCCGGTACCTCTCTGAAATGGGAGGTTTTGCAGTGAAACGATTGCTCGTCATGCAGCATGATGCCGAAAAGATCCAGTCAAGTTATGCAAAACCAGCCGACATCCGAAGAGGCATAGTAAAGGCATTATCGAACATGAACGACCCCTATGCTGTCGAACTTATGATCCAGGCACTGAAAGACGAGGATGACTGGGTAGTACAGGGGGCGGCACAGGCTCTCGGCGCTATTGGTGACAAAAGCGCGATAGCACCACTCGAAAACGCAAAGGACCGATACGGGGAAGCGATTAAGCGCGACCTTACAGTGACGTTCGTATATATGGCACTTCAGAATGCCCTGGAGAAACTGAGGGATTAGATCTTTCAGGACAAGTATTCTTTACATCCTGTGGAATAAGGGCAGGTTACTCCGTTTTAAGAGGTTCTAGAATGGAAAGGGACGAAGAGGAAATGACAATCCTGATAATAGAACGTGCGAAAGGGGATCATACCAATAACAGGGCAAGAACATGTCATTGAACCCGCTTAAGGCAACGCAGTCAATTAATGAGCGCTATATCCGGTATCTTCAGACGACGTTCGGGATTAACAATACTGAACTCGATGCTCTGTTCAGGGCCACTATCGCCGACCACGAGTTTGTCAAGGGGCCTATCCTCGAGGCGACCCCACCCTTCAGAAAAGGATGTACGCTCCGCCAGCTCATTGATGAAGGTATCCTCTCTCCGCGTTTTGAGTCCCTCAACCAGGACATACTCCCGCTCGATCGGCCGTTCTATCTTCACCAGGAGAAGGCCATTCGAAAGGCTGTAGGAGATAGTCGCAACCTCGTTGTCGCAACCGGAACCGGGAGCGGTAAGACTGAGATCTTCATCATAACCATCCTCAATACTCTCTTCCGACAGCAAGAGTCTGGTTTGCACAATCACGGTGTCCGGGCTCTGCTCCTCTACCCCATGAATGCGCTCGTCAACGACCAGCTCAAACGTTTGAGGGAACTCCTTAAATCATGCCCTGAGATCACGTTTGGCCGGTATACCGGAGAGACTCTTGAGCAGCAGTCGAAAGCGGAAGAAAAATACAAAAAGATGCATGGGAGTGATCCACTCCCAAACGAGCACATATCCAGGGTGACGATGCGTGAGACGCCACCGCACATCCTCTTAACCAACTACGCAATGCTTGAGTATCTCCTTCTGCGTCCCCAGGATAATATGTTCTTCGACGGCAAATTTTCAGGAGACTGGAGATTTATTGTTCTTGATGAAGCACACACCTACTCCGGAGCCAAGGGTATAGAGATGGCAATGCTTCTCCGGCGGCTTAAAGATCGGGTTGTCCAGAGCGAGCCCGGCCGGTTGCAGTGCATCATTACAAGCGCCACGCTTGGCGGCGGAGAAGACGACTATCCGCAAGTTGCGCACTATGCTGCCCAGTTATGCGGTGAAGAGTTTGCTACGGAGGATGTCATCAGCGCCGAACGGGAGGATATTCCGGAGGTTCGTGGATGGGGATCACCGGATCCGGCTATGTACCGGGCCTTGAGAGGTGCTCTCCCAGTCGCCCGGCAAAAACAGGATGTGCGGGGACTCTACGAGATGGGCCTACGCTATGGTGTGCCGAAGGGGGTCCTTGATGACGCATGCGCCAGGGCTCGCGGCAACACGCATGCGTTTCTCTCCCATGTGCTGGAAGGAGATGAACGCCTCTTGCGGTTGAGGCGTCACCTTGCTGAAGGCCCTGATGATTTCAGTGAAATCTGCCGGGAGTTATGCGAAGGAACCCCGGAAGAGGAGGAGGCAATCGTTTCATTGATCGAAATTGCCGGAATGGCGCGTCCCCATCCCTCAGAAAGCCCCCTGCTCTCTGCACGTTATCACCTCTTTGTCCGGGCGGTGGAGGGAGCATACCTCCAGTTCTTCCCTGAGAAGAAGATCTACCTCGAACCAGCGACGAGCGTTGAGGTGGCGGGTCATAATTACCCGGTCTTCGAACTCGGAACCTGCCGTTACTGCAGTGTTCCGTATCTCCTCGGAAAAATCGAGCGATCCGGGAACCAGGCATTCCTCAAGCAGAATGTGCTCCCGTACTACGAAGACGAAACACCGGATCAGCACTTCCTTCTCGCATCGTCAGTTTTCTCAGAGAGCGGGGACGAGGACGATGAGGTCGAGATCGGCACGCATGCTAAGATTAAGGGTGAGCAGTATATTCTCTGCGGTCGGTGCGGAGCCATCGACAAAGCCTCGCGCGTGAAGCCCGCGTGCTCGTGCGGAGAGAGATTCCAGATACCCCTGATTCATATCTCGTACCCGGGAGTTACGCTGCATAAATGCCCGGTCTGCACCCGCCTCAACCCCATGATGCCGGTTGTGTCGCGATTCCTCATGGGGAGAGATGCGGTGCCGTCCATTCTTGCAACAGCGATATACCAGGAACTCCCCGACGCAGCAGAGAAGATTTCGATCAGCGTTGAGAGAAACCTCAAGCCCGATGATCCCTGGGCACCGGTGCAGGCACCTCCGATTGCCAGGACCAAGAAAGGACGGAATCTGCTGGTCTTCTCCGACAGTCGCCAGGATGCCGCCTACTTCGCCCCATACCTGAGCCAGACGTACGATAAGATCGTCAGGCGCGCTCTCATCGTTCAGGTCATCAGGGAGAATGCAGACCGCATTCGCAAGAATCAGTGGCGTATTACCGATTGTGCTTCGCCACTCCTGAAGAAGGTCACGGATTTCGATCTTCTTTCCGAATACACACCTGAAGAGAAGAATCGCGAGATCCTGCGGTGGCTGCTGTATGAATTTACCTCAGGCAGCGTGCAGGGGAGCCTTGAGGAACTGGGGCTCTGCGGATTCCGCCTCATAAAGCCAGATAGATGGGTTCCTGCGCCTCCCCTCCTGCAGGAACCCTGGAATTTGTCCGGTGGTGAAGCATGGGTACTCTTTCAGGTGCTGCTGGACTCTTTCAGGAAACGTGGTGCTCTCCGCTTCCCTGACGGTATCAGCCCGGAGGAAGAGTTCTTCCAACCGAGGAACTTTCAGTTCTATTTCAGGGAATCCGGATCTTCCCAGCGGGATCATATCAACAGTTGGCTCCCTAAAGCAGGCCACTTTAATGCGCGGCTTGACTATCTTACCCGGATAGCAAAGAAGGGCGAGAATGGCATCTCTGACGAGGATTGCCGTAAGACATTGAAAGGGATCTGGCAGTATTTAGCCCCGGGCGGTAACTCTATTTTCAGCAACTATTTCGTTCAACAGAGTCTTGGGAGCGAAGGAGTTGGCATCCTGATGGATCCGAAACAGTGGGAGATCACCTCGCCGCTCATCGATCCCGATACGCAATGGTATCTCTGCGACCGCTGCTGCACGCTTACACTCTACAACATCCGTGGAGTCTGTCCAACTTACCGGTGCGAAGGGACGCTTCGCCCGGTCGATCCGGGGGAGCTCAAAGGTGAGAATCACTACCGCATTCTCTATACAGAGACTGATCCAGTTCCGATGAGAGCAGAGGAGCATACCGCCCAGCTGAATACCGAGGCCGCAACCGAGTTACAGCAGGATTTCCTGGACGGGAAGGTGAACGTACTCAGCTGTTCAACGACATTCGAGCTTGGGGTGGACGTCGGCGAACTCGAAGTGGTATTCATGCGGAACATGCCCCCAACGGCTGCAAATTACATTCAACGGGCAGGTCGGGCTGGAAGGCGGACGGATGCAACGGCCTTCGTGACGACGTTCTGTCAGCGCCGATCTCATGACCTCTCCTATTTTAAAGACCCTATGCCTTTCGTCAGGGGAATTATCCGGCCCCCGTACTTCGAGATACAGAATGAAAAGATTGTAAAGCGGCATCTCTTTGCCACCGCGATCGCTGCTTTCTGGCGGAAGTACCCGGGTTCGTTCAAGGATGTCGGGGGATTCTTCTTTAATGATAGCCTTGACGCGCCAGCCGCCTTTCACGCATACCTCGATGAACATCCAGAGGATCTTGGAGATGCTCTCTGGCGCATTGTACCTGCCGGGCTGCATGAAGCGGTCGACCTTGAGGGGTGGGGGTTCATTGAGGACCTCTATTGCGACGATGGTGATAACCCGGAGAAGGGGCTCATGACGAAGGCAGCGGCTGCCGTCCGGACAGATGTAAGCGGGTTGGAAGGGATTTCCAGAGAATATTTCGAGAAGGGATGGAGAACCGATGCCATCGGTAACCTCATCAGGACGATCAAGACGAGGCCGATCATCGACTTCCTTTCGACCCGTAACATCATCCCTAAGTATGGTTTTCCGGTGGATGTTGTCGAACTTCAGGTACTGCACGCCTCTGAAGCAGCACGCCGTCTCGACCTCCAGCGTGACCTCAAGATCGCCCTCTCCGAGTACGCCCCCGGTAGCCAGATCGTAGCAGCAGGAAGCATCTGGGAGAGCCAGTACATCAAACGTGACCCCCGGCGCGGCTGGCTTACGTACAGTTACGTAATCTGTGATACATGCCACCGATACCACTGTGCACTTTCAGAACTTGGAAAGGATTTCGTAACCTGTGAGGCATGTAAAGGCGATCTACGTAGGAGTAAATATCGTGGGATTTTCGTCATCCCCGAGTTTGGGTTCATGACCGGCAAATCCAAACCAAAACGTGTCTCCGAAAAGCGTCCCCGGAAGACATATTCCACGCGCGCATATTTCTCGGGAGAGTGTATCGCTGAAAAGGAACTCGAGATCCCTCTCTCAGGCAATGTGACACTGAAGGCAGAGGCCGCTTCACACGGCAAACTTGCTATTATCAACAATGGGAATGGACTGCACTTCCGGGTTTGCGAACGATGTGGCTATGCGTGCCCTGGGTCCGATGGGATTCCAAAGAGCCATCAAAACGCCTTCGGGAAGAAATGCAACGGCTCATTCCGGTCTTACGATCTCGGTCACGAGTACCTGACTGACATACTCAAACTTGAGTTCGTGGGCTACTCCAATTATGATCAGAGTTTCTGGCTTTCACTCCTCTATGCGATCCTCGATGGGCTAAGCACCGCACTCGGAATCAGCCGCGATGATCTTGATGGTGTTCTCTATCCAGGCAGAGGTACGCTGAGCGAGCCGGCGCTTGTCCTCTTTGATAACGTCCCCGGGGGAGCGGGGCATGTGAAACGAGCAATAGAAGATGAGAAGACTCTCCTGTCAATCCTGACCGCGGCATACCAAAAAGTGACCACATGCACCTGCGGTGCTGAACAGGGACACGCAAGCTGCTATGGATGCCTGCGGAACTATCAGAATCAGTTCTGCCATGAGGATCTCGACCGCAGAGTCGTGATCGATTTCTTAAAGGGTATCGGGGTTGGCATCTAAAATCATTTTATTCCCGGTTTCCTGAAAAAGAACGACAGAACACCGATGATTGCATTGGCGAGTGTTGATAAAATGTTACTTGTTCGCGAGGAATTTTTCCCCTTTTGTGGAGAGGAGGAACTCCGGGACTTCACTGTGCCAGTAATAAGGGTATCTCCCGACGTACCGCTTATAGGTTGGAGAGCATCCTCTGCCTCTTTGATTGGCATTTTTGGTTCGAGCGGTGTTCGGGCCTCCAGTTCTTCAGGAAAATCATGAGGGATTTCCTGGCCAGCCGGCGGTTCTCGCTCGCTTTCGCCATGAGCGCCGCAGGGACCATTGACCGGAGAGTCGCTGATGTCACCGGAAGCGGTCTCTGCCCGGGTGTTGGGGGGAGCGGGCGGCAGAGGATCCTCTTTCAGAGGAACAAGTTTTTCTGGACTGGTTTCGGGCGGGGGAGTCAGGCCATCTGTTCTGGGCAGGAGGCAGGATGAGACATCTTCCTGTTCGGAGACAGAGTCCACCCCAGGAGACACAGAGGAGGCTTCCGGGATATCCGAGACTCTTGCCTCAGCGTTCCTCGCATCCGCACCAGACCCAGAAACTTCGAAGGTGTCACCTGGCAGGTACACGCTACTCAACTCGGCATATCGACTTACAAGCAGGGGACCCCCATCTTCAGCAAAGAGATCATTTGAGGGCCCCTCTTCCAAATCCCTCGCTGGATCCTCGGATGCCAGAACATGTGCCAGGGTTATGTCGGGGTCCGTAGAGTTGTCAGAGACCTGCGTTGCTCCCTTGCAGGGAAGCGTGAGATGGGATTCGGTTATACACTCTGTCTCGGGTTCTAGAATGTCAAGGGCTTCTTCGACCCCGGAGATCAACCGTTCATCATCTGACTTGAGTTCTGCCCCGTTTCGTGAGGTTCCATACGTTTGATGGAGATCTTCAATTTGCTCGACAAGATCGGCGGGGATTGAGAGGCTTCCGTCAGATACTGAATCATAGAGGACTTCAAGAAGAATATAAGCCTCGGTGGAGAAGTGCTCTTCAGAGTTCCCAAGCGCTGTCGCAACAGCGTTGATTATTGCAGTGTAAGCCGCGCACCGGAATGCTTCATAATCATGTGGACTGTGCGGATCGTCGATCCCGAGCGAACTATATCGCTGTAACCCCTGACACTTCTCATTGAGAGCATCCATTTGGCTTGCAATCTCGTGGGTGCCTAGCTCGTACTCATCTTCCAGGCGCTTAATCTTCTCGAGGTCATCTTCAATGCCGGTGAGTGGGGTGGGATCGTACCGTATCGAATTAAACTCTGCCTGTAAATCGGTGAGATTCGCCTCTTCCCGGCAGATTTGCTCTTCAATCTGTAGAATCTCCTGCTCGAGCAGAGAAGAATTCCACTCGGTCATCGACTTTTCTGCTCTCTCTACCCGCTTGAGTTTATTCTGGAGGATTTCAAGTTGTTCGGCTCTCTTTGCCACTTCTCTCTTGCTCTCGAACCAGAATGCAAGCTCATCTTCACTCACCGGGTCCACGAGTTCTTTGCGGACGAGCGGGTATACAACCTGTTCGAAGAATTGTGCTATCTGCGTTCTTGGAATGATGCCATGCAGGAGAATGGGGGTGATATATTTTTGTGAGTCGGGAATCTCAACGAGGAACAAGTTATGCGTCTCAAGAAATTTCCGAAAGAATTTGCCGAGAGTGGTGTTTTCATCTGCATCCAGGGGGCCGAGTTCGCTGCTCAACGACTTCCAATACGTCCCCTCGTCGTAGTCCCAAATCCCCTTCCATACAAGGTAACAGGCAAGGACCGCCGGGGTTCTTTCAATCACGTCGGATAGATCTTCATTAGCCATCCCTGCAAGATTCTGATGGATATACACGAATATTCGCTCAAGATCGCTATCAGTAAGGGGGAGCTGCCCTAACAATTTCACAGATGGAAGATGCTGCTGCAACGTGGACTCGCATTCTAGAATATCCCGGCATATCTCAAGCATAGGATGCTCTCGGCGTGTTGATATGTGTATACTCCGTATGGGGCCCTAAAAAGGTTCCCTTTTTTAGTTGAGGTAGTTAAACCTGGAAAAAAGGTGGGCAGGAGGAATTTAGCGAAGCGCCAGAGACAAAGAACACCCAAATCAAAGGGTTCCCCGGATGATCCGTGTTGAGCAGACCTCCAAATGGATCCTTGAGAAGATCCCGGAAAACAGCATCCTGCTGGTTAGTATGATCATCTGGCCACAGGTTCAGGCACCAATGGCCAGGCCAGTGAAAACCAATCCCACTCCCCATCCCCTCACTTCTTCCGATAGATATTCAACCCGATCTTGATCTCCTCATGCCCCGGCACCGCGACATTCCCCTCGGTGGAGGCGATCGTGATCGACTTTCCCGACTTTGACTCCCCAAAATCCTTCGTGAGGTCGACCCTGATGACAAGGGTATCCCCGTCCAGTTGCATATCGACGTTCTTCATCTTCGATAACTCCAGTATAGTAATTCAGAGGTCTGGACGCCATCGCCAATGAACCTGCCGGAAGAGCGGGATCTTCCGCCTCCCGCCTTTTCACCCGCTCGCAGAGGAAAGAGCAGTCCACGGCGCTCTCCGGTCCGGATGAATGAGAGCCTCTTGCCCCGCTTGAGGATGGGTGGATCTCGTGCCGCGGAGAAGATGACCGTGACCCGGAAAAACGCGCTCTCCTGCCTCCGGGATGAGGTGCGAGCAAGCGCCCGCCCCGGCAGGACACGAGGCCCGGGGATACCGCATCTCGTTACCAGCACACGACATACAGCATAACACGACCCCGGAGGCAACCGCGAGAGACCTCCTCTCCCCGACCGGAGGGGTATTCCGGTTCTTCATCGCAACCATGCTCACGAATCGTGGATTGGCTCCCGGCTGCAAAACCCCCCTGCAACGCAGACCGCAAACTGCGATACCTTGTTATCCTCCGGGCGACCATACCGATCACAGAAGACCTGGTCTGTTCCGCCTTCGAAACTGCACAGGAGAATCTACGTATGTCCACCCCATATGCTGACCCGGTAGCCCCGTACCCGCACTGGCAGCGGATGACCTATCACCTCCCGCGTCCGGTGACCCGGGAGGACGTCGCCGCTTTCGTCCGGAACCAGGACCTCTACCGCAGGGAGACCGCTGCAGGAGAGGTCCAGATCATCCATAAATTCGGCATCGTCGAGATCAACTGCCTTATCGGTGAGCGGACGATAGAGGTCTGGTTCGCTCCCGGGAAAAGTGCCATCGCAGCAGCGTACGTCGATGCCCTCCTCGCCACGCGGTTCCCCTGAGACCCAGCGGGGTAAAAGAGAGGGGGTGCCCTGCCCGCGGTACGAACCGCTCAGTCCTTA
>Ga0209510_1002132_pt1 | contig 20879 bp, 13 predicted proteins | sample BiotimSIPDNA_FD_185749 | JGI IMG/M metagenome (GOLD analysis project Ga0209510, IMG submission 185749) | Anaerobic biogas reactor microbial communites from Washington, USA - Biogas_R1 time_0 SIP DNA (SPAdes) (version 2) | ecosystem: Engineered > Bioreactor > Anaerobic > Unclassified | place... | reverse complement strand
AGCGATGCGGTTGGCCGAAGAAAAGGCACAGAAAGACGCCGAAGAGAAGGCTGCAATGATCGAGGAGCTGAATGCGAAGCTCGAAGCTGAAGAAAAGGCCAAGGTTGAAGCTGAAGAACGTTCTTCAGCATTGGAAAAGACCCTGTCGGACCTAGAAGAGAGCATCCGCATTGCCGAGAACCGCGAAGAAGCACTCCGTTCACGTTTGGCCTCGGACGACTCCACCTACGGTATTCCCGCTGCGTCCAGTTTTGAGTCGATGCGTGCGGCATTGAGGGGCCAGCAGGCTGAAATTGATTCGATGCGGGATCTGTTGGTATCGGGTCAGCCGGTGGCCAAGAGCCAGTTGGCAGGATTGGTCAGTAGTTTCGAATCGAAGTTGGCGGAAGGAGAAGGCAACGTAAACACCATCGTGGACCAACTCGTGAAGAGCGGGCGTTATTCCCGTTCGTCGAAGGTGGGTCAGGCGGTCAGTGACCTGCAGCAGAGCACCGAAAAGCAGCGTTCTTTGCTGGATGCGCTCAAGAGCATGCTGGCAAGCTCCGGCGATCAAGTGGACGCCGCTCAATTGCAGGCCTTGTTGAATGATCTCGAAGCGACTTCCGCAGACATTGAAACCCATCATTCCGCATTGACAGCTGCCCTGGAGAAGGAGATGGACAGCAAGAATGTGTCCTCGTCCGACAGTGGTTTGCTGGCAGATTTGCAAACTTCATTGACCCGCCAGAGAGCCGAAGTTGAGCAGATCCGCAGGGAGCTCGCTCAGGCCAACGCCGAGCGTGATGCCGCGATCGAACGTCAGAAACAACTCGAAAGGCTGAGCATCGAAGTTCGTTACGACATCGATTATCAGGTCCGTTCCGTGAACTACAAGCGTCGTCTCCACTCCATGTATGATCGGGTCGCGAACCCCGCCGCAGAAAAGTGATCTGACGATCAGAAGTTTTTTGAAAAGCCCGGTCTGGCGATCCCGCCCCCGGGCTTTTTCGTCTTTATGGACAAGTTGTTTCGCACAGAGCCGTTGATAGTGTGAGGCTGAATGGATACAGTGTACCTTTCATTGTCATGAGCGGGTTTGCGAAAGTGTTTGCGCGGGCCCGTTCGCACGCGTCTTCGAAGCCTGTTTCTTGAGCGATGCGATGCCTTGGTTGCCTGCGGGAAACTGGATGGATTCGGAGTGATAACGGATCGCTACTCTTGGGGTAGTAATGGAGCTATACTCGGCTTGGCCCAGTTGCTTCTTCTTGGCGCCAAGGTGGTGGATTGTCCTGCGAATTACTACCAGGTCGCCCTTGACCAACTGCACTATGCCCTGGGAAGAAACGCCAAGGGGATGTGCTTCGTGACCGGAGTGGGCTCCAGAAATCCCCGTTTTCTTCATCATGCATCCATGGCGAATGATGGAATCGATCATCCGTTTCCCGGCTTTCTAGCCGGAGGTGCCAATCCGGAGTTGTCCGCAGACAATACTTTGCCCATGCATTTTGCTCCCGGAACTCCTCCGGCACTTTGCTATGTGGACCATGTTGACAGTTGGGCCTCGAACGAAAACTGCATTCTATACAATGCACCCCTTGTCGGCGTCGCCCATGTGTTGTCGTGCAATCGGTTTAGTTGAGAGCATTTCCATCCGGGTAACGGGATAGTGGCTTTGTCGAAGATCACGATTGCTTCCGACAAGATGGATTTGAAATCGATGCGTGCTCTCAGTGCGAACCGTAGGAAGCGATTGGAATGCCAGATGGACTTGGAGTTCATTGTTATGCTTTGTTTTGGGCGGGTATGTGGCGATTGCTAAACGAAGGCCGATTCCAACGGGTGAATCGGACGATTGATTGTGCGTGTGGGGTGCCCGGATGGAGGGGCGTTGGCTTTGCTTCCTGGTACTGGTTAAATTGGAGTAGAGGGTATCGGGATTGAGGAACGGCCGGGTCTTCTGGACGGATTGGGACGGAGCCTGCGTTTTTGCGTTTCCCGATCGCTTGTGTTTTTGGCAACCGGGATGGGTTTGTCATCGAGATCTATGCCCCTGACATACATTGCGGCGGTGGCAGTCATGGGGAGCGGGATGAAATCCTGAACCTGCTGGAGGTTCCAATGCTGGTAGCGTAGAAAGCATTCAACCGACCCCACTTCGTTCTCCTCGCAGCTTGGGAAAAGGGAAAAAAACAGGGGACAAGATACTGTTCTTCGCCAACATGCTTGCTGATACGAACGAATGCTTCCATGAAGGCGTGGAAATCACCTGTTGGTTTGCGCATATGCCTGAAAACTGAGGGGAGGTGTTGGAGCGTGACTTTGAGATGTCCTGATACGTGGTGTGCGATGAGCTTGTGGATGTATTCGGGTATGTGAATGGCAACATCCATGCGCACGCCTGATTGGATGAAGACGTCTTTGACGCCGGGTTGGCTTCGGGATTCGCGGAGGAGAATGATCGTAGGTTTCTCTTTGATTTCGAAATGGGAAAAGAGTTTGGGCTACAGGCAACTTGGGCAGCGGCAGCGTAGGCAAGAGTTGGAGTGGCCGTTGCGGGCGGCGAAGAGATTTGGGGTGGGGTCGCTGAGATCCGACACGGTTTCGAGGAAACCCTTATCCGATGAAAGGCTCCGGATTTCTCCAATTACCGATTCGAGGCTGCGGATGAAAAAAATGCCCTGGTGCATTCGTTCTCTGTGGCTACCTCTTACGGCGCGTGGATCTTTGACTATCCCGCGGCTGGGGTGGACGCGCCACCGGACCCTGTTTCAGCGGGGGATCCATTGCCTGATTGACCCTGACTCCGGCGCATGGCAAACTCACGCATGTCGACTGCGAGATCATCGGCTTCAAAGATCTCAGCTCCGATGATTTGCTCGATAATGTCTTCCATCGTCACGACTCCGACCACGCTTCCCCATTCGTCAACCACAATAGCGAGTTGTTGGTGTTTGCCGAGAAAGACCTTGAGCGCATCGGATGCAGAGTGATTTTCGGAGACGAAGAGCGGATCTTTCATGAGATCGCCGACTGTCTTAGAATCTTCGTCGTTGGCTTTGGCCGCAAGCAGATCCTTGCGTCGTGCGATGCCGACTATGTTGTCGATGGTGTCCTCAAATACGGGAAGCCGGGCGAAGGCAATATTCTGGAAATCTGAAAAGACCTCGCCAACCGTCATCGCCTTTTCCAGTGCCATCACCACGGTGCGGGGCGTCATGATGTCCTCAACCTTGATTTCGTCGAGACTGAGGGCGTTTGTGATCATGTTCCGCTCATTCGGGCTGAGGTTTCCTTCCTGAGCACTTTTTTCCGCGAGAAGCCGGATCTCTTCTCCGGATACTTCCTCGGTGGCTCTTTTGGGGAGGACCAGTTGCACTGCATGCTTACAGATCCAGGACACGGGAAACATGATTGTTCTCACTCCGGAAAGGATCGGAATGAGCAGCGGCTGAAGGTTTGTCCGGTATATGACTCCGACGTTTTTCGGAATAACTTCAGAGAAAATCAGGATTCCGATTGTCATTCCGATTGAAAACCAGGCCAAACTGGCTTCCCCATAGACCCGGGTTGCGAGACCCCCGACAAGAGTAGCGCCGAGTGTGTTGGCGATCGTGTTGAGCGCCAGAATAGCCGAGGAGGTCTTCTCGAGTTCGCTTCGAAAGCGCTCCAGATTCCTGCCTGCTTTTGGATGGCGGTTTTTCAGCGCTTCCGTGTCAGAGGTCGTGGTGCTCAGAATCATGGCTTCGAGCAGCGAGCATATCGCTGAAACCAAGAGGGTGAACAGGATGGCAATGATGAGCGCGGTCATGGAATCCCGGGAACCTGACTTCTGGAACAGTCCGTGGAGTTCGGTGCGGATGCGGAAGCGGTGGGCCGGGCAAAGACTGAAAACATGCTATGGAAAACAAAACTCCGGGGAGAGACCATGAGGACAGAATTGCAGAGTGTCAACGGATTATAGGCGCTTATGCATTGGGGTGGAGGGTGTGTCTTGTCTCGTTCGCAACATGATCATTCGCTGAGTCTCTCGCCGGATGATGATGCGCACCAGCGTGCCTATGAAACACCAGAGGTGAGGGGATCCGGATCGCATGGGTTGTTTCTTCGCGGTTTCGGCATCATTCTGGTGGTCTTCATTACCCGACTCTCGGGAGGATGCCTTTTTTTTGATTGCCTTCGGGACGGGATGTGGCACCTCATAATCTTTTTCAGAACCACTAGGAAAAGCAAGAAATGCGCTCCGACAGAATTGTAATCACAGGAATCGGGTTGACCTCTCCCATAGGAAACGGGCTTGAGGAGATGCGGGGAAACTTACTCGGGATGCGCCCGAACATCCAGCAGATCGACATCCGCTACATGGGAAAGGTGCCGGCTGGGGTCTGTGAGTTTGACGAGAAACAATACATGAGCCGGCGGCATTTGAGGGTTTGCACCCGTGCCGGGAGTATCTCGGTTTATTGTGCGCACGAAGCGATCGCCGACGCCGGTTTGGTATTGGATCAGCTTCCGAAGGACCGGATCGGGATCTACCTCGGGATCACGGAGCATGGTAACGTCGAGACCGAAAATGAGGTATACGCGATTTCGCAGTATGACTATGATGTACGCTACTGGACGCACCACCACAACCCGAGGACTGTGGCGAACAACCCGGCCGGTGAGGTGTCGATCAACATGGGAATTACCGGTCCTCACTATACGATAGGGGCTGCATGCGCGGCGGGAAATGCCGGTTTGATTCAGGGTGTTCAGATGCTGCGTTTGGGCGAGGTGGATATGGCGTTGGCTGGCGGGGTGAGTGAGAGCATCCGGAGTTTCGGGATTTTTGCGGGATTCAAGAGTCAGGGCGCATTGGCGGATAATCCTGATCCAAACAAGGCCAGCCGTCCGTTTGACAAAGCCCGCAACGGGATTGTGGTCAGTGAGGGTGGTTGCATTTATGTGCTGGAGCGTCTGGATTCGGCGCTGGCCCGTGGGGCCCGTATCTATGGTGAGATTGCCGGATATGCCCTCAATTCGGATGCGAAGGATCACGTTTTGCCGGATGCCAACCAGCAGATGCAGTGCATGCGCAAATGCCTCGATAACGCAGGTATGAAGCCCGTGGATATTGATCTGGTCAATACGCACGCCACTTCGACGCCGGCCGGCGATGTGCAGGAGTGTCAGGCGGTGAGAAGTGTGTTTGGCTCCTCGGATCGCACCTATATCAACAACACCAAGAGCTACATCGGTCACGCGATGGGTGCGGCCGGTGCGCTGGAATTGGCAGGAAACCTGCCTTCGTTTGAGGATGGTATGATTCACCCGAGTATCAATGTGGATCATCTCGATCCGGAGTGTGACTTGCCCGGGCTTGTCATCAATCGCCCGGAAAAGGCGAACGAAGGTGTGCGCACGATTTTCAACAATTCCTTCGGAATGCTTGGTATAAATTCTGCGGTGATCGTGAAGAAGTTTGACAAGCCTTGAATGAGCGGAGAGACATGATAATTTATCCGATCGAGATGACTGCTGACCAAGTAAAACAAGTGATTTTGGACATCATCCGGGAGATCGCTCCTGATGAAGATCTTAGTAATGTGAAGCCTGACGTGCGTCTGAGGGACCAGCTTGACCTTGATTCCATGGACTTTCTTGATATTGTCATGGAGTTGCGCAAAAAGCATGGGATCGAAGTCCCTGAGAGCGATTATCAGAAGCTGGCATCTCTTGACAGTTGCGCAGAGTACTTGGGACCAAAGTTCCGCGACAAGGTCGCTTGACCTTCTGATGGGTTCGCGGAGTCCAACGTACGATGCTGTGATCATCGGCGCGGGCATGTCCGGTATCGCGGCCGCGATACGTTTGGGTATGTACGGATTGAAGGTTCTCATTGTCGAACGCCATGAGGCGCCGGGCGGATTGAACAGCTTCTATCGTAAGAACCGGATCGCCTTCGATGTTGGGCTGCATGCCCTAACCAACTACGTGCCGGAAGGCGTGAAAGGTGCGCCGCTCCAAAAAGTATTCCGGCAGTTGCGTATTCAGCGGTCTGACTTCGATCTGGCGGAGCAGACTGGATCGTCGATACGGTTTCCGGGCCGGATTTTGCGCTTTGACAACCATTTCGAATATTTTCGCTCCGAGGTGATCCGGGAGTTTCCGCATGAGAAGGAACATTTCGATGCCTTTGTGAGGTTCGTGCGGGAATACCATGCCGTGAGCCTGGATCCGGATACCAGTTCGGCCCGTGCGGAAATGGGAAGGTTCATTCGGGATTCACGGCTCGTCGAGATGCTGCTATGTCCGCTGATGTATTATGGCAGCGCACGTGAGCGCGACATGGATTTCGGGCAGTGCGTGGTGTTGTTTCAAGCTTTGTTTCTGGAAGGTTTCTCCAGACCATTTGAAGGGGTTCGGCGGATCATACGCGTGTTACTTCAGCGGGCGAAAGAAGTTGGCGTGGAGCGACGCATGCGCAAAGGGGTGAAGCGTCTACATGTTGGCGATGGGCAGGTCAAGATAGTGGAATTTGACGATGGAGAGCTCGTAACGGCCCGTTGGGTCGTCTCGTCTGCCGGGGCGGTTGAAACTCTTCGGATGTGTTCGGATCAACATCCTTTAGTGGCGGAGGAAAGGGTTGGGCGTTTGTCGTTTGCCGAATCGATCGCTGTGCTGGATCGGGATCCGGCTGATTTTGGACTGAAGGATACCATTGTCTTTTTCAATCATCAGGATACTTTCGAATACGCACGACCTGTTGATCGGATGGACTATCGCAGTGGGGTGGTTTGCGTGCCGAATCACTATGCCTATGATGGTGGAAGGCAGCTTGAACATGGGGTAGTGCGGGTCACATCCATGGCAAATGCTCCCATGTGGGAGCAATTGGATTCGGACGCCTATCTTGACCATAAAGTGATCGCGAGTCGATCCATGATGGAGTCCGCTGCGCGCGCGATCCCGGAATGGGATCTTGGTGCCATGCGGAATGCGGTTTTGGCAGAGGATATGTTCACTCCCTGCACGATTCGGCGCTATACCGGGCATCTGAGTGGCGCAGTCTATGGTGCTCCGGATAAGGCCCGGGATGGGAGGACTCCGTATGGAAATCTTTTGATTTGTGGAACGGATCAAGGATTTCTTGGTATCGTGGGTGCGATGCTCAGTGGGATTTCCATCGTTAATTTTCACATTCTGAAGGGGTCCTGACGAATGGGTTTCAGCGATCAACGAATTATCCGATATTTCCATGGTTCAAATTTTATTAAACCCGTAGCACTCATATGAAATACTCTCATCCTGTCCGGTGGATCGCATGTCTTTGTTTGGGTGGTTTTGCCGCTTTCCCTTACCTTCTCTCCGCAAATGAGGGAGAGTCGGATCGGCTCGAGCAGCAACAACGCATGATTGATCGTCTTTCTTCGATGGTCGAGGCCCAGCAGGCCGAAATCGCCTTGCTCCGGAATGAGGTGATGCTCATGAGGCATGAGCGGGCCGCCAGCGGAGTGGAGCAGTCCCCGGAGGTACCCGGAAAAATGAGCGCATTGAGGCCCGCTGGCAGCTCAGCGGGTAGTGCTGCGGTTCAGCCTGCGCCAAAGCCCGCCTTACCACTGAAATTCTATGGCACCATAAAGCTTGATGCAGCATACGATGATAGCGCAAGTTCGGCTGGAAACCTGACTTATTATGTGCTGCCTGAGACCCCCAATCGCGGAGATGAGTTCATCATGACGGCCAATCAGACCCAATTGGGTGTGGATGTGGGAGGAAAAGACACTGCACCTTTCAATCTCATGGCCAAAGCTGAGGTTGACTTTTACGGGAGTAACGCGCCTCAGGACCGGGCCAAGATCCGGATGCGCAAGGCTTACGTGAAATGGGACATGGAGGGGTGGAACTTTCTGGCGGGACAGGAAAACGACATTTTCCTGAATGCAACGCCGACGAGCGTGGATTTTCATTACTACATGCAAAAAGGGAAGATCGGCTACCGGAGACCTCAGTTCCGTGTGAGTCGCAAGTTTGAATCCGGGCCAGGAGTGTGGGAGCCCGTTGTTGGCTTCACCCGCACTATTGGGGAGGATGTGGATGGCGATGGCCGGGATGATGGGGCTACAGCCGGTTTTCCAACCTTGCAATGGAGTTTGCCGGTTTCCGGACAATGGTTTGGCGAGAAGGCATCCAAAGTCGCGTTCTCCGGGCATTGGGGGCGTGAGGCAATCGAGTCGCCCGTGGTCGGGCGTTCGGGCGAGTTGCCAACATGGAGCATGATCGGAACATGGGTCATCCCCTTTGCGGATGCCTGGAGTTTCCAAGGAAGTGTGTGGTATGGGAGTAATCTGGATGCCTATCACGGGGGAATTGGACAGGGCGTGAATCCAATGACCGGTCGCTCGATTGATGCACAGGGCGGATGGGCTCAGTTGGTCTGGGTTCCTGTTTCTGAAGTTACCTTGAGTGTAGGCGCCGGGGTTGATGACGCTGACGATGCGGATCTCAATCCCGGTATGCGTTCACGCAATGAGATGCTGGGCGCCAATATCTACTATCGTTTGGGTGGCGGACTGAGTGTTGCTCTCGAATACACTTGGATCAAGACAAGCTACCTCGAGCGTCCTTCGGCTGATAACAACCGGCTGCAGAGTGCAGTGATCTACACCTTCTGATCCTCCCGGTTGAGGTATATTTCGCAGAGTCAAGATCTGTATCATGATCGGGGATGGATAAAAATATCGGGCCAGGAGTCATTCGCCGGGTTGCGGGTGATTCTGAGAGGTGCTTCCGCCGGATTGTGGACTTTCCATAGGAAGATCTCGTAGTCTGCCTCATCGTGGGTGTGTCCCTCAGCTGATGCGCCAAAGATAAGCCATGAGCCAGTGGTATCCATTCTTGGAAAGTATTCGTGACTGAAGGGCAATGGCGCATCGAGTAGCACCGAGTGTTGCCCTGTTTCGGGATTCATGGTTCGGATAGCGTTATCACCTGCGCCAGGTCCTTCAACGTAGAATAGTGATTTTGAATCCGGAGCCCACGTGAGTTGACAGCCTCCCGCGATGGTCCGTGTTTCGCCTGTTGGAAGGAGCAGAGCGGTTGCCCGGCGGGCTTGGCGGAGGGTGACGGCGATACTGTCAGTGGAAGCATCGTAGGATGGCGTCTGGAACTCGATCCCGCGGGGAAGTCCGTGGGTGCCTGCCTCGGCCAAAACGGTTTCCTGTCCGCTCTCGAGGTCATGCCGGATGATTTGTCTCCCGCCCCTGTGGAAAAGGACACTTCTGCCATCCGGAAACCATGCTCCTTCAAAACCGTTGGCGGCAAGTCTGCGTTCCTCACCGGTCTGGAGGTCGATCAAGTGCAGGTCCCATGGTTGTGGATTACGGCAAGATGCATCCGGCCGGGTTCCCCTGGAAAAGAGCACCTTTTTGCCATCGGGTGAGATCTTCGGGTAGTAATCTTTGTATGGGTGTTGAGTGAGTTGGCGAAGGGACCCGGAAGGCAGATCAAGGAGGACGATTTCGTGATTACCGGTGCGGTTGGTGCTCCAGACCACGAATCCGGAGAGCTGCGACAGCGAGGGATCGAGTTCCATCGTCTCAACTACCTGAAATGATGGTATGGATGCTTGATCCGGTGGGGTAACCTGTGGAATGCTTCCTTCGGCCTCAATCCGAACGGATTGCGAAGGTGGTGCAGGGTGAAGCGCACTGCGCAGACTGATGTTGGACTGAAGCAGGATAGCAAGGAGAACAGCGGTTGTCATGGCGAGAAAGGCAAGCGTCTGCTTTGGCAGGCGGCTGAGCAGCTTTTCACTGGGTTTGGGATAGATGCAGTAGAGAGTCCCCATGATCCCAAGGGAGTAGTCGAATACCTGACTCACGAGGTGCAGGATGAACAAGGCAATGGTTGCGTTTGCGAGGGTGTATCCAAATGCCGAAAGTGTCCATGCGGCACCCATTTCGTAGGAGCCGAAGCTCATGAAAGTGGGGATGGGCATGCTGGCCGAGGCCTCGCCAGCTACAAGAGCGAGAAGAAGATCATCGACGTGGGACAGCGGAATCGGAGCAAATGCAGTGGATAGAATGCTCGAAAGCAAGACGAGCAGGGCGAGGTATTTGAAGGTGCGCACTCCAAGAGAGAGTAGAAAGCTTCGAAACAATATCCCATGCGTTCCGGATTCGCGGATCGAGTGTCCGGTTTCGGAGAGCACGCGAAGCGTCTCCCGGATGAGCTTGAACCGGTGGAGGCGTTCGCTGAGCTTGGAAATCAATCTCACAGAAGGCTCCCAGCAGCCGAAGAGCAGTGTGAATCCGATTCCCACGATGAGAAGCAATCCTCCGGATAAAACAAAAAGGGCGGTGGATGCATGACCGGACAGGGAACTCGCTATGGCGGCCAGAACGATGATAACTGCAAGCGCGGCAAGATCGAAGGCGAAGGAGAGTGAAAGCGAGGATATGGCATTTGCGATCCGGGTTCCGAAGACTCTCTTGATTAGCAGCAGATAGGAGGCTTCACCTAGTCTGGACGGCAGCATGTCAACAAACATGTTGCGGGAAAGGGTTACAAAAAAGAGCGGACGGAACGGCAGTGGATCGGGAAGGGATGAAGCGGCTTGGATGAGGATGCGGTAGCGTTGGGTCCTGAATGCTGATTGTATCAGTGAGCATATCACGTAGATCAGCAAAGCCCAAAAGGGAAGGTTGGAGAGGATCGCAGTCATATCCTGCAGGAACAACCCGTCCGGCCTGTGTCCAGCCACACCAAGCAAAATCCAGAGCAGAAGCATGGAGATGCCCGCTGCGAAAAGGATTTTTACGGCAGACCGCAGGATGTTTCCGGATGTCATAATTGGGCGTTCAGTCATCTCCTTCCGAAACGAATGGATCAAGGACTCAGTTGCAGAGACTCCGGATCATCCCGGATGTTCGATCTTTCAGCCGCTTGAGGCGGGCACAGCCGGAATGGGCTTTGATCCTTTTCTGAAGAGAAAGAGCATTCCACCCATGCTTGCGAATATCACGTTCATGGCGACATGGGTCAGGGCAATGAGGAGGGCGTATTCGGCCGGAATTCCCACAAACGCGAAAAAGGTGACATACGCGGTGTCCCTTACTCCGATCCCATAGACCGATATCGGAAGCGCCTCCACAATCGAGATAACCGGAATGAAGATAAAGAACCAGAGGATCGGGTAGTCCTGTCCGAGGAAACCACTGTAGAGCCAGATTACCGTAATGCACGATGCATGGAACAAAAAAGACAGGACGGCGACCTGCGATAGCAGAGTCTGGTCTTTTGCATATTTCCGGAAGGTGTCGGCGAAGAGATCGTATTTCGTTGTGAGCTTCGGGAAGCGGTCAAGTTTGAGAAGGCGTAGTCCCCAAGGTATAATCCTGCGGTCAAGCACCAGTCCCAGAAAGGCGCAGAAGAGTCCAAAGAACATGAGAGGCGCCCAAATGACCGATGCTTCTTGAATCGATCGATACCCCATGATGCCCCCAACCAGCCCAACGAGACTCAGTGCCATGAATCCCGACAACCTGTCAGCAACCACGGAGGTGAAGGTGCGTGTGCCTTGTCCGGTCCGCTTAGCGATATCGATAACCCGATAGGAGTCGCCACCAATACTGGATGGCAGAAACAGGCTGAAGAAGCTTCCGATCCAGTAGCTGGTGAACAGGACTCGAAAGGGAAGGTGAATCCCATCGAAACGGAGGAGTCTTCTCCATTTCTCGGCGCAAAGGGCGGTGTTCAGCAGTATACCCGCAAACCCGACCAGAAGATAAGACGGCCTTAGGCCGCTCCTGATTTTCTGAAATGCCGCCCAGTCGATCCCGGAGTAGAGCCAGGTGATCAGTGCCAGGCTGATGACCCATTTGAGGATCTTGAATACCAACTTACGGGTCATGTAGGCTTTAAGGTGCGGGAGTAATCGAATAGTCACCCCGGTTGAGGACTTGTTCGGACTGGAATAGTGTGCGAACGTCCTCGCGCTTGTTGCGGGAAAAGAGCAGGTCGCTCCAGGTCATGAACCATGTCCAGGCCGGTTGTGTGGCGAGTTGGGCCGGAGTCGGGAGGGTGCCGACCTCCCCAAGTGCGATCGGACGCCCTTCGCCAAGCCCGATCAGGGCATTGTAGTCCGCCGCATCGTACCCGCTCAAGTAGACATCGGTCGCCAGAATGTCCACTGTGTCATGTCCCGGATAGAATTCTGCGTAGGGTAGTATCCCTTCGCGAACCTCGTTGCCATTGAAGCACCAGAGGAGATTGTTGAGTTTGTGAAAGTGAACCAGCCGGTCGTAGAGCATCCGGTAGAGTTTAACGTAGCCGTCCGGGCCGGAGCGACCTCCCCACCAGAACCAGGAACCGTTCATTTCATGGTAGGGCCTCCAGATCACAGGAACGCGTGCCTGTTGAAGCTGACGCAAATACCAAGCCACCACATCCACCTGTGCTTTCCATCGCTCATGCAAAGGTGTGCCTGGAGTGATCAGCTCGTTCCACTCCTCATCGGTCAGTTTGCGCTGGACGCTTTCTCTCCAACCGGCCGGTTCATCGTCCATCGGTGCCACAGCGTGCCACATCAGGGTCACAATCGAGCCCTGCTGATGTTGCCGGATGCAGGCATGGACGATGTCCTGCCGGAGATGGATGGAGTCGAGTGTGTCACGCGGGCTGAAACCGAAATCCTGTCCATATACCGCTGGCCATGCTCCGCCGAAAGCCGCGGCCCGGTTGGACATGACTTCGAGGTAAATGGGTTGGTTGTGTTGCCCGCTCAGGGTGTTTGTCCCGGATATGGAGTAGAGGTAGGCAAGCAGGGCACATGCTTCAGGCGATGCCTCAGGTGTAACCGGTTGACGGCTGGATTCGGCATGCGCCGAACCGACCAAGAGCGTCGAAAGAAACAATAGGCAGGTGAGAGCAAGTGTGAACTTTCGCATGGCAGATACGCACGGTGAAGCATGCATTGGTGCTTGGCAAGTCATACAGAGCGCATGTTGATCGATCCGTTTCTGTGGAATCTTGCTTCATGCCATCGACTGAAACTAGATTCTAGGACCATTCTGGATGCTATTGAAAAGGCGCTTTTTCGGAGCAAAGCGCCATGACATTCAACTGAGAAAAAAGTAATGGCTAGGTTTATCCTTCGACCCACTTGAAAAGAGATTTCAACCAAGGGAGGTCATTCAATGCCGCCGCTTCGGGCAGAACGCATGGTAAGGATCCGGGGGAGTAACCCTTCGGGTTCGAAGTGGGCTTTGCGGATGGAGGTCCATTCTCCGAGGACGGTTTCGGTTCTGAAAAGTTCGATTGACGGAGTGTCAGTTGGTGGGGCCGGAAACGCATCCTGTTGACTGAAGATCCGCATCCCGTGTCTTTGCATGATGGTTTGGGCTTCGGGAGAAAAATAGAAGCGGACGTAGGCCTCTGCTGCAGCTTTTGATTGGCGGCTTTCGACATAGGAGTCCATCCAGGTGATCACTGGCCGGGCGAGGATGGAGCGGGTGGGGTAAACCACGTCGTAGAGGGCGGGAAATGCGTTTCGGATCCGGAGGGCTTCGTGCTCCCATGTGAGCAGCACGTCCTCGGATGGTCTGGCCATGAAGGAGCCAAGCACACTTCGGGCGCCGGCTTCGGGGATGACTGCGCGCGAGAAGATCCGGGTGACCCTTTCGGAGGCTGCGTCAGAATTATTGTTCTTTTCCAGCAACGCTGAGCCATAGGCGGCGAGATAGGCCCATCGACCAGCACCGCTTGTCATGGGATGGGGAATGATGACGCGTACAGCCGGATCCTCAAGATCGATCCAATCGCGTATTCCACGCGGATTATCTTTTCTTACCAGAAACACGATGGTGGATGCGTAAGCGCTGGACATGTTGGGCAATCGGGATTCCCAGTCGGCGGGCGTCGAGTGCCGTCTGGCGCGTATGCTCTCGAGATCTTCTCTGGATGCGAGGCAAACCACGTCCGCGTTTAATCCTTCGATCACACTTCGGGCCTGCTTTATGGAGCCCTCATGGGATGCCCTGATCTGGATGTCCGGATGAGCGGCGCAGAACGCCACATTGAGATCGGCGATCAACTCCCGGTTTGCATCGTAGGTGACGTTGAGGAGGGTGTCGCTCGAGCGAAACGGATGGAACCAAAGAAGGGCAACAATGATGGCCATCAGCACACACAGCACGCTGATACCAGCATACCAGCGCCAACGCCTCAGTCGGCGGGTGTCGGCGGGTGCGATGGAGGGAGATGTGATCTCTGGCATATTGATTGAGGCGGGGTTACAGGTCTCGATGCGAAGATCCTAGGAATAAGGGGTTTGGAAATGCGACTGCACAAATCTGCCACCGGATTTCGAAAAGATCAACTTACAGAGACGGGAAAGACTGCTCCCGGTTGCTCAGACTGAACCGATGGTAGAGCTTGTGCGGGAGGGTTGAAATGAACGAGTTACCGTAAGGCTGATTGACGATTCTGGAATCAAGGATCGTGATGATTCCCCGGTCAGTCGCGCTTCGGATGAGCCGGCCTATTCCTTGCCGGAACTTGATCTGGGCATTGGGCAGGCTGATGTCCCGGAAGGGATTCCCTCCCAGCGCGGTGCAACGCTCGCTGCGGGCTTGTTCGATCGGATCCGAAAAATTGCTGAATGGCAGGCGCACAAGTATGACCTGAGACAAGGCGGGCCCGGGTATGTCGACTCCGGTCCAGTAGGTGTCGGTGCCAAAAAGGACAGCATTGCCGAGTTTTTTGAACCGCGGGATGAGGGTGTTGGGCTTGCCATCCAACCCCTGCAGCAACAAGGGGCGGCCTGCTGTCGAGAATGCGGACCGGGTCAGATCCGCAATACTTCGCATTTCCTTGTGATTGGTGAAGAGAACAAGGGAGCCTCCAGCGACGCGTTTCGCGCACCAGACAATCATGTCCGCGAGGTAGTCCAGATCCATCTTGCCTTCGTCTTTGCTGGGTCGCGGGCAGTCCGTTGCGATCGCGACCTTCATATGGTTTTTGAGGTCAAAAGGAGATTGCTCGATCCCTTCGGCAATGCCCGTCGCCCCACAGGATTGCTTGAAGCGGTTCATGCCTTCGGCATCGGTCAATGTGGCGCTGGTCAGAAGACAAGAGGTTTGGCGGGTGAACAGCAGCCCATTGAGGATCGAGGCCACTTCAATCGGAGCGGATCTCAGCCGCGTGTTGATGCCCGATTTGCCATACGACTCAACCCAATAGACGTGGTTCTCATCATCCAAAGCGACCGCATCCGAGATGGCATTGGAGCATGCCATGATCCGCTGGGCGGCATCCTCAAGCTCGTCGGCATACTTCTCGTCGGTTTCGTTGCGGGCCACTTGCTTGAGCGCATCGCACACTTCCTTGAGCGGCAGTTGAAGCGTGTTCTCGATCCAGAACGGGTCCATGAGCCGATAGATCGATTTCCGGCTGAGGAATCGATAGGCCACGCTTTCGAAGAAGGTGTCCGAGCATTCCAAGGCCTTGACCACGCTGTTGAAATGCTCCTTCTTGCCATTGCGCACCAGTAGCCCCCGGTTCTTCTCGGGATGGAATGCACGCAGCAAGGCACGCCGGACGGATAGGTTCGAGACCGCGATGCCAAAGTGCTGGGTGGCAACATCGGGAATCGTGTGGGCTTCATCGAGCACAACCCGATCGTCGGGATAGAGAATTCCCCGGGTGTCTTTCGGGGGGCGGACTCCCGCGTGGATGAGCGAGAACAGCAGGGCGTGGTTGACAATCACCAGATCGGATTTATCGATGGCGGCTTTTGCCCTTTGGTAGAAACAGGTTTCCGGGCTGCAATGCTTGCGTGAGCACGCACTTGAGTCGGCGTTGATCTGCTCCCAGATATCCGGATCCGGTGCCGGATGCAGATCCTGCAGCAATCCGGTCTTGGATGTTTTTGCCCATTCCAGGATCCTCTCCATTTCGGCTTGATCCTTGTCTTTAACCATCGTGCCATGTTCGCGCATGCATTTCTCGAGGCGGCCGTTGCAAAGGTAGTTGGACTTACCCACCAGTTGGGTGGCCTGAAACGATGCATACTTGGAGAGCTCCGGAGCAGACTGGAATATCCGGCGGCAGAGTTCGAGATCCTTGTTGAGAATCTGGTTTTGCAGGGCGATTGTGTGCGTGGATATGATGAGCTTCCGTTTCTCCTCAACCGATTGGATGATTCCCGGAATAAGGTAGGCCAGGCTCTTTCCGACTCCTGTTCCGGCTTCAAACAGCAGTGATTGGTTTTCGGAAATCGCCTCCGCCATGGCCAATGCCATTTTCTCCTGTTGGGGGCGATGCTCCAGCTTGAGCTTGTCGCAGAGAATCCCATCGTTTCCGAATACGGCCGTTGCGAGCTCCATAACCCGTGGGTCGTGGAACGGGGACTCTTCAGTGAATGCGTTTTGTGCGAAACCGATCACAGATGGAACAATATGGTTGGATGCGCTAATCAGCGCCAGTTAACGGGGAGAGGTTTCCGAGATTTTTGACGGGGAGTCAAGGACGGCAGTCCGGAAAGCGGGTGCGCACGGTCATGCTGGCTGATCCATTCGCGTGCCTTGAGTTGAAGAGCCGACCATCTGTCCCAAGGGAACTCCGGAGCGTGTGCGATCTGTCGCAGGATACTTCTCCACTCGAGTTGGATGCGTTCAATATCACCGGTCTTGACATCTTCACTGAGAAAACCTGCGAAGGACTTTGAATCTGAGAATGTCTGGTAGATGAGGTCGGACGCGCCTTCGCCGTATTCTTCGGGGACCCCGATCTTCAGGTATCCCGGGTAGGTGGCGTTTCCATAGGCTTCCCGTGATACATAACTGAGCCGTGATCCGAGGTCGCCGATGGAATCAAAGCGATGCCCGGCTCTCAGGTTCGCAAGGTCCCAGATCAGCGCTTCGATCGGGTAGTCCACGTCTTCCAATGCGGCCGCGACGGCTAAGCCTTCGCCGTGGTTGAAGAAGCTGAACAAGACCCCTCTCCGTGTGGGTTGGGCGTCTTTGTCAATGAGGCCGAGGCTCTCCCAGATATGGGCGATGGACCTGCGTGACTCGGTCGGGGTGGCCGGGCGCTGAAGTTCGCGTATGCTGGTCCGGGTGAAGCCGTCGATTACCTGACGTTCAGGTGGATTGAAAAGGAGGCGGTTCCGCCGGTCCTTGCGGGCCAGAATCCTTGCCGCGGAGAGGTCGATCCGGGCGTAGAGGGTTCCACCGCGTTCAACCAGCGCATGCAGCGATCCGCCGGAAGTGATGAGCGGAATGGTGTGGTTGAGGTGTTGCTCGATATCCTCGAGACTCAGAAACTTCGGGACCTGAATCTTGCGCTGCTCTCCCTTGCCCAATGTTGCCCGGAGACGGGCCCGGTAGTTTTTGGCAAGCTGCAGCTTGTTGTGTTCGGTCTGCCGGGGAAATTGGGCGATGGCCCATTCTTTACCGTAGATCTTGTGACCACTGCTGTTACGGAAGAGCAGGCAGGTGGATCCTGTGTCGCTGAAACGGAGGGCATCCGCCACCTGGTTTGAGTGCTTCCATGATCCGCGGTGGTGGTAGAGGGTGTGTTCAAGCGATGCGGGAACCGGGCCTTTTCTCCTTTCCCAGACGCCATCCGAGTTGAGGATCTCGATCACGGTGTTCGCATCGTCCGGAAGAATCGACGGGCGACTGCGTTCAGTCTCAGCGGATGGTCTGGCTGTCTCCCCTTGAGACAGGGAGTCGAATCCGAGTGAGACAGGAGTATCGGAGAAGAGTGAGCGTGCGAGGAGCTCGGCCGCTTCCTGAGGTCTCCGGTTGTCGGATTGGATGCGGTGCATGACCCCAATGAAGGATGGCCAGTCAATCTGCGGTGTGCGCCGCAGGTGGATCGGAGCGGCATCTTCAAGCCTGGGTTTGCCGGGCAGCGTGAGCACGTAGCCACGCTCATCCAGCCCGCGCCGTCCGGCTCTTCCGAACATTTGGAGCAATTCATCGGATCGGACCATCGAGACCTGTTCGTCCTGCCGGTATTCCCGGTCCGCAACAATGACTGAGCGCATCGAAAAATTGATTCCCGCTCCCAGACCAGTGGTAGCGACCACCACCCGTAGCTGGCCTGCCTTTGCGAGCGGCTCGATGAGGCCTGCCCTCTGCCGGTAGCTGAGCCCGCTATGGTGAAATGCGATCCGGTTGCGCAGGAGCTTGGAGAGGCTGTCTCCCGCAAGCATGGATTGCTCGGGACTGAGTTCCAGCGGATCATCCTGCGGAAAACTGGCGGCGAGCTGGCGTGCGATCCGCTCGCTGTCTTTACGGTGGGGAGCGAAGAGCAGAATGGGGCCAAGTCCGGCGTTGAGCGCTCTGGCGATGTTTTCCGGCCAGTATCCGAATATAGTTTTCGGGATGCGGTTCGTCAGCCCTTCGAGAAACACTTGTTCCTGCGGAACCGGGCGCTCGCGATGCCGCACGAGCCTGACCTTTCTCCCGATCCGTTCGAGCCACTGCAGAAGGGTTTCGGGGTTGCCCACGCTCCCGCTTAGCAACAACAGTTGGGTGGAAGGAGCTGCCAGAATAATCGCGGTTTCGTAATTGATGCCGCGGGACGCATCCGCGATCATCTGGTATTCGTCGATGACAATGATGGCGGGTGTGTGTCCGCGTTGCAGACGGGCTTTTTGTGTCTCGAGTGTCGCGATCAACACCGGTGCATCGAGGTTTTCGGCAATGTCCCCGGTGGAGATGCCGACATTCCATTTTTTTGCCCGCCATTCCATGAGCTTGTCGTTGGCAAGTGCTCGGGTGGGAACGGTGAAAACCGCTTGTCCACGCACAGCCCCGCTTTTCATGAAAAGCTCGAATATGAAAGTCTTTCCAGCGCCGGTCGGCGCATCGACGATCACGTCCCAACCCCCTTGAAGGTGGCGGACCGCCTCCTGTTGCCAAAGATCGGGGATCGTCAGCGCGAGATCGAGCGACTGACCTTCGAAAGCAGAGGATGCGATGGTGTCCCGGGGCACGGAAGTCATGGAATCAAACGGTTTCAGGTCGAATGCACGCCCGCCCTGCGGGTGATCTCGGATACAACAAGGTAGAGATCGTTTTTTTCAAGCATTCCGAGCAATATTCCGGTTTTTGAGTCGGTTACCGGAAGCGAGGGCTGTCCGGTCTCCGAGAAGGTGCGGAGCGCATGGGGCAGGTCGAAGGATGCATCAAGCGTGCGGATGTCCTCCCTCATGATGTCCCGTGCGATTATCGAATCCGCCAACACCCGCTCCTTTAAGTAGGGTCTCACATCCTGCAAAAGGATGGAACCGAGAAAACGTCCATCCGGGTCCGTCACTGGCAGCATGTCTTCACTGGCGCGGAGGAAACGGGTCGCGATCTCACCGAAGGTGCTGGATGGAAGCGTTCGCGACCCTTGGGGGCGCACAATCTCGCTGACAGTGAGGGTTGCGATGTCTTTGTCGAACACGCTTTTGGGGCCCGACTGGAGGGATTCGAGGTAGAGCGACGCCCCCCCGAGGCTGCGGGCGATCGAATACGAAAAGAGCGTGGACACGGTGAGCGGGATGAGGATACCCGGGTGCAGGCACATTTCGAACAGCAGGAATACCGCCATGAAAGGGGCATGGGTGGCTGCCGCAAGAAAGCACCCCATGCCGACCAAAGCCGATACTTCGGGTGGAATGATTGCGAATCCGAGTTGGTGGAGGAGCAGGACACTCCAAAGGTATCCCAGGGATGCTCCGACAAGCAGTGAGGGAGTGAATACACCGCCGACAGTACCGGACCCGAAAACTACCGTCACCGCGAGTATTTTGAGCAGGGCCAGCATGGCGATGGTCTGCCATGTGAACATGCCGTCGAGCATTCCTCGGATCACACTTTGTCCGTTTCCTGCGACTTCCGGGTGGAATGCGGCAATCAGACCAAAAAGAAGACCACCGATACCCAGTTTAATGGGCAATGGAAGGCGGATTGGCGCAAAGATGCGTTTTCCAGTCTTGAGGGTGGCGATAAAAAGGGGAGCTGCAAATCCGCAGAGAATGCCGAGCATGGCGAAAAGGAGAACCGATAGAAGTCCGGATTCAAAGGGAGTCTGGATCGAGTAGGAGACAAGGTTCGGATCGATGGCGCGGATAGTGATGGTCGATGCGACGCTGGCCACCAGCAGCGGTCCCAAGCTCTCGACTGCGATCGATCCGATGATGATTTCGGCGACGAAGATCGCGCCCCCTATGGGAGCATTGTAGGCTGCGGCCACCCCGGCCGCTGCACCGCATGCCACGAGAAGCCGCAGTCTGGCAGGAGGTTCTCTTAACAGCCTTCCCAGAATCGAAGCTCCAACGGCAGCGAGTTGAACGAGCGGACCTTCGCGCCCGATGGAAACCCCTGACCCGATCGAGCAAGCGGCTGCCACGGACTTCAGGATGCTCGGGCGGGCTGGGACATCGCCGTTGCCTAGTGCGACTGCTTCCATATAGTCAGTGGCTTGCCGGGTGTCGATCCGTTTGCCGGCCATGAGCAATAGACCTGCGAGGGCACTCCCTATTGTGGGGATGAGGATCCGCTGCAGCAGACTCAGGTGTTGGAATGCGTCGACATAACCCTTTGAAGAAGTTCCGGTCATCAGGTGATTGATGCCATGGACCAGCTCCTTGAATAAGTAAGAGGATAAGGCTCCTGCCACCCCAATGACGACTGCCAGAAGAAAAACGCGGTGGCGGGATCCGATGCGTGCCCTGGACAGCAGGCTAAGCGCCAGATATACCCAGCGTAGGCGTTTTGAATCCCGAAGGCCAGGTGCTTGTGTGGATTCGGATGACATCCGGAATAGTGAATGGAATGAAAGGGCGTGTTGGAAAAAAGCTGGATGGGTGGATGCGCTTAGCTTGAGGAACCGTTGATTGTCAGGATCATTCAGATATC
>Ga0209510_1002129_pt1 | contig 20903 bp, 17 predicted proteins | sample BiotimSIPDNA_FD_185749 | JGI IMG/M metagenome (GOLD analysis project Ga0209510, IMG submission 185749) | Anaerobic biogas reactor microbial communites from Washington, USA - Biogas_R1 time_0 SIP DNA (SPAdes) (version 2) | ecosystem: Engineered > Bioreactor > Anaerobic > Unclassified | place... | reverse complement strand
TCGGGTTTTCCGAGGCGATGGCGAGATCCTTGTAGCTCGCCGTCTTCCCGTAGGGGACCTCCACGAGCTTTTCCCACACCTTTTTCATGAAGGGTGTCCCCTCGGCCTTCAGAGGAAGGTCGAACTTCTTCAGTTTTCCGGCCAGGTAAAGTTCGAGCTGCCGGAAGGCCTCCTTCACTACGGGAGGCTCCTTTTTTTCGAATCCGTCCAGTTCCGCCGTGTTTTTCGGCAGATAGAGGTGGGTGATGAATTCCCCGTCGCTTCCGATGGCCATGGGGCCGACAATCGTTTCCCGCACGTACAGCATGGTTCCACTCCTTCCGTGGTGTTTTCTTCCGGTCTATTGTGGCTCAAAGGGCGGAAAAAAACATCCCCGGATTTTCCTTTTCCGTCCCGTCCTTTTGTTCCTATTGTGCAGGGCGCGGTCTGGACAGGGAGGCATCCCTGGTGTACAAAAGAACGAAAGGACCGGACAGAATCCGGACGATTACCGGAAAAACCTCAAGGAGATCCAATGAAACCTCTATTTGACCTGCACACCCATACCATCGCCAGCGGGCACGCTTACAGCTCGCTGAAGGAAAACATCGAGGCCGCCGCGGAGCGGGGGCTCACGGCCCTGGGCATTTCCGACCACGCCCCCGCCATGCCCGGCACCTGCCATTCCTTTCATTTCGGGAACTACAAGGTGATCCGGGAGTCCCTCCTGGGGATCAGGATCGTGAAGGGCATCGAGACGAACATTCTGGACTTCGACGGCTCCCTCGACGTGGGGGAGGATGTCCTGGGGAAGCTGGAGTATGCCATCGCGAGCCTCCACCCGCCCTGCATTCCCTTCGGGACCGCGGAACAGAACACCAGGGCCCTGGCCGGAGCCATGGCGAACCCGTACGTGAAGATCATCGGCCACCCGGACGATGACCGCTACCCCCTCGACTACGAAGAGGTGGTATTGGCCGCACAGCGGGAGAAGGTGGCCCTCGAGGTCAACAACTCCAGCTTCTGCCCGGGCTCGGGGCGGCAGAACGGCGGAAAGAACGCCCGCACCATGCTGCAGTACTGCCGCCGTTTCAACGTGCCCGTAGTGCTGGGAAGCGACGCCCACATCTGGTACGACGTGGGCGAGATGGGCCGCTGCAGGGCTCTTCTCCGGGAAATGGATTTTCCCCCGGAGCTGGTGCTCAACTACTCTCCGGAGGGGCTGGACTTCATCCTGAAAAGGAACGACGGCGGCGCCGCCCTTCCCGTTTCCGGGGGAGTGTCCGCCGGGGAAGCATGATCCCGGCCGGAAAAAGAAAGGTTACTGTTTTTCCTTGAGCCCCTGGAGGACGGCGCAGATCTCCCGGACTTCCTCCGGACTGAGGTTCTCGAAGTTTTCGAGCCTCCGCAGAGCGAGGGAGAGGAATTCGTTCCGGGGCTTGTTCTCCTCCTCCGTGTCCGGCGAAACGAAGAAGGAGGCGATGGTTCCCGTGAGGGTGCTGATGAAGCCTATCCCCACCAGCATGAGGATAATCGCCACAACCCTTCCACCTGCGGTGGAAGGGGAAATGTCCCCGTACCCCACCGTGGTCGCTGTGACCAACGCCCACCACAGGGCGTCGTGGAATCCCATCTGTTCGAAATAGCGGACTGCGGCCGTGCCGATGAGGATCGTGCATACCGTGAAGAAGAGGACATACTGGAAGTTGTGCCGCCTCAGGAACCGGGATGCGTACTGGTGGGCCCTGCCGAAGTAGGCCACCAGCCTGATGAGCCTCAATGCCCTAAGGGCCCTGGCGGAACGGAACATCCGGAAGAGCCGGAAAGAACGGAGCCCCTTGAACAGGGCGTCGAAGGGCAGTATGGCGATGAGTTCGATGATGTGGGTTTTCACGTACCGTTTTTTGTCCGCCGCGAAATAGAACCGGGTGAAGTAATCCGCCACGAAAATGATCCAGACCGTAGTATCGGCAAGGCCGAAAAAGGACTCCTCCGTTTCGGTGAGGTCCATCCTCTCCTGGGCGATGATCAGCCCCACGGACACGACGGCGAGGAAGACGAGAATGAAATCGTAGATGCGAAGGGCTTTTTCCCTGTTTTTAAGGAGAAACATTCCATCACCCTGCAGGATAACCTGAAGACCGGATTATGAAACCCAGGGGCATTCCTGCCCGAAAAAAAACTCCGCCGATGCTTTTGCACAGAATATCCCAAGATGCCCAAGAAGACAACAGATTCTTTGAAGGAAAGTATTTGAATAATGTAAATTATCCTTGACATATTTCCTGCACATGATCATACTTTATCAGGGGAATGATGGACCTCTTTCTTTCGGTGCTCCGTTCATGATTTCTTTCCCGGCCGCTCCGGAGAGGAACGGCGGTGTTCAGCATTCGAATGCCGGCTGGAAAGGGGCGTTTCTTCCCGTTTTTTTTAAAGGCGCGGGGATAACTGAACCGATGCGGGCTCAATCGGACAAGGGCCTCTTCATGTGCTGCGGAGGAAAGAAGGTCGGATCATGAAAGCGAACAGCAGGGCTTTAGCTGCAACGGTCGCGGTATCCATGCTCGCCGCGGGGTATGCTGCTTCAGCGGAAGAAAAGGGCAAAACACTGGATAAATCGCTCTTCCCCACGCCGACGCCCAACGCTGACGGCAACTACAACATCATCTTCATCACCACGGACCAGGAACACTATTTCAGGGACTTTCCCGAAGGCTCAAACTACCGTGCACGGGAACTGCTCGCCGAAATCGGCACCACGTTCGAAAAACACTACAGCTGTTCCACCATGTCCACGTCCTCCCGCTCGGTGATCTACACCGGCACCCACATCACCAACACGAAAATGATCGACAACACGGACTTTGACTGGCAGGGGCCCCTTTCAGAGGAGATCGTCACCGTGGGTGACCGTATGCGCCGGGCGGGGTATTATACCGCCTACAAGGGCAAATGGCATATGGCTGACACCAGCCTGATCTCGGAGGTCGAGGACGAGCTGACCGATCTCGGGGAATACGGTTTTGCGGACTGGGGTGTGGACGGCGACTTCACCAGCACCAGGTGGGAAGGATTCGACAGGGACGGGGAGATCGAAAGCGATGCCCTCGAATGGCTCCGGACAACCGGAGCGGAGAAGAACAGTTCGGGCGCCTCCTTCTTCCTCGCCGTCAATCTGATCAATCCCCACGACATAATGTTTTACAACCGGGATGAAAGTTTCCAGGGCATGATCCCCCTGGGAGGACCGCCTGACGACGAAATCTACAGGAAAACCTACAATGCCGGCGTCCCATCCTCCTGGAACCAGAACCTGCTGGACGGGACCCTTCCCCCTGCGGTCGCAGCGTACAAGATGCGATGGGAAAAGCAGACAGGTTCTGTCACCACGGAAAATGGCTGGAAGGATTTCCGGGACTACTACTTCAACTGCATCCAGGACAGCGACAATCATCTTCTGGAGATCCTTCAGGGCATAGCGGATCTCGGAATGATGGAGAACACGATCATCGTTTTTACGGCCGATCACGGAGAAATGGGGGGATCCCACAACCTCAAGGGCAAGGGCGGAGTCATTTACAAAGAAAACCTGCATGTCCCCCTCGTCGTGTATCATCCTGAGTTTGAGGGGGGAAGAAGGGTTTCCTCCGTCACCAGCCACCTGGACCTGGCCCCCACCTTTGTCCATATGACCAATATCAGCGGGGAAAAAAAGGCAGAAATTACGGCGGGACTCAAGGGAAAAAACCTGATGGAGCTCATGAGGAATCCTTTCGGCTCCGTGAGGGACGGCGCCCTGTTCTGCTTCGAGATGATCTCCATGACCATGGCGAAAGGCAGCCGGGACGGCTCCGGAAAAATTACGTACACTTTTGACCTTGATGTGCGGGGCTTTGTCCGGGCGATCATCACGGAACGATACAAGTTCGCACGATATTTCTCCAGCGATTTCAATGCTCCGTCAACCTTCGAAGAGCTTCTGGCAAAGAACGATCTCGAGCTCTACGACCTGCAGAACGACCCTGATGAAATGCACAATCTTGCTGCACACCCGAAGGCCAACAGGGAGTTGATCCTGGATCTGAACGCACGGCTGAACGCCCTGATCGCCCATGAAATTGGCGTGGATGACGGCGCCGAATTCCGAACCATGCTCGCTGACTACCTGGCAAGCCTCGATAAGGGAACCGGCGGGTGCAGCGCCGGAACAGCGGTTCCGGCAGGCGCTGCGCTTCTTCTTCCGCTTCTCGTGCTTGCCGCAGGTTTCCGCCGCAGGAAATAGGGGCATGGGAGGGGACGGCACACGGACCTTCGCCGTAATGGCCAAAGTGGTGGGCGGGCTGTGCAACCTGAAGTGCGCCTACTGCTATTACACCGAAAAACCCGGGCTCCTCGCCCAGAAGCTGCAGAGAATGTCCGACGATGTGCTCGAGTCGTACATCAGGCAGAACCTGGAGATCAACGGCCGCGACGCCGTGGTGGAATTTGCCTGGCACGGAGGGGAGCCCCTTCTTGCGGGCATTGCTTTTTTCCGGAAGGCAATGGAGCTTGAAGGGCGGTATGGCGGGGGGAGGAAGATCGTCAACACCCTTCAGACCAACGGAACCCTTCTCGATGAAGACTGGTGCGAATTCTTCGCCCGGAACGGTTTTCTCCTGGGAGTGAGCATCGACGGCCCCAAAGAACTCCATGATGCCTATCGGACCGGTCCTGAGGGAGGATCCTTTGAAAGAACCATGGCGGGTGTCAGGTTGCTGAGGAAGCGGGGCGTCGAGTTCAATGTGCTGGCCACCGTCAATGCCGCCAACGAAGGTCACCCCCGGCAGGTGTACGACTTTCTCCGGCAGTTCACTGACTACATGCAGTTTCTGCCTGTCGTGGAAGGGGAGGCCGCGTTCTTCGAGCTGGAGGACGGGCAGAATTTCGCCACCCCTCCGGGAATTAAAAGCATTCCCCTGAAACATTCCATGGCTCCGTTCTCCGTGTCGCCGGAGGGGTATGGTGCTTTTCTCTCTGGGGTGTTTGACCGCTGGAAGGAGCGTGACTTCGGAAAGAAATTCGTCCAGATCTTCGAGGTCACAGCGGGAAATATGCTGGGAAAGCCCGGAAACCTGTGCGTCCACAACCCCCTCTGCGGCCACGGCGCCTCCGTGGAGGCCAACGGGGATGTGTATTCCTGCGACCATTACGCCTTTCCGAAATACAGGCTCGGGAACATTCTCGAAACCCCCCTCGCCGACATCATGGAGAAGAACCGTCCCTTCGGCATGCACAAGATCCACGGCCTTCCGGATGAGTGCTTCGACTGCCCCTATATCCGGCTCTGCTTCGGCGGCTGCCCGAAGGACCGCATGCTGCTCTCCGGAGACGGGCAGCGGGGGAAAAACTACCTCTGCGAAGGGTATAAAATCTTCTTCAGACATTTCATTGAAAACATGCCCCGTCTTCAGCAGCCTGTGCGGGTGTGAAAACTGCCTTTCCTTTCTGAAGCCGTCCGGCATGTTCCTTGACAGCCGGGCGGCCACGTCCCATTATTGATTCCTGGCCCGTTCCGTCTTCCGGCATCTCCGGAGGATCCATATCCGGCGGGCGAGTGAGGGCGTTCCCATGACCGGCATGGAAGAGTTCAGGAAAAAGATAGTCCACGAGCGGGTATTCCCGAAGAGGGAAGCGGTGTACACTTCCTTCCCGGACAGGATGCTGCCCGAACTTCGAGCCTTTCTTGAGCGCAGCGGGATCAGCATGCTCTACTCCCACCAGGGGGAGATGTTCGACCGGGCCATGGACGGCGAAAACGTCATCGTCACCACGTCCACGGCCAGCGGCAAGACCCTCGGCTTCCTCCTCCCCGTCCTGCAGGAGATCCTGACGAACCCGGCGGCCAGGGCGATCTTCCTGTACCCAACCAAGGCGCTGGCGAGCGACCAGTTCCGGAGCTTCGTCCCTCTCCTGGAATACTTCGGCCCGTCCCGCCTCCAGGCGGGGATCTACGACGGGGACACACCCTCCACCGAGCGGGGCCGCATCCGGAGCAGCGCCAACATCGTCCTCACCAACCCCGAGATGCTCAACGCCACCTTCCTTCCCAACCACGGCAGCTACGGCTTCAGCTTTTTCTTTGCCAACCTGAAGTACATCGTGGTGGACGAGCTCCACTCCTACCGGGGGGCCTTCGGCTCCCATCTCGCCAACGTGATGAAGCGGCTCGGGCGGATCTGCAGGTACTACGGCTCCTCGCCCCGCTTCCTGTGCAGCTCCGCCACCATCGCCAACCCCGTGGAGCTCGCGGAGAAAATCTGCGGCCGTCCCTTTTCCCATGTCTCCCGGGACGGCTCCCCGTCGCCGGAAAAGCGCTTCTACCTCTGGCAGCCCCCCACCGCCCGGGGAACGGAGTTCCGCGTCTCCCCGGCCAGGGAGGCCACGGGGCTTCTCGCCCGGCTTGTCCGGGAAAATTCGCCCTTCCTGGCCTTCTGCAAGTCCCGGAACGCCGTGGAGATTGTCCTGAAGGAAGTCCGTGACAAGCTGAGGGAAGCGGCTCCGGGACCGGGAGGGCGGGATATGGCCTCCCTGGTCTCCGGCTATCGGGGGGGATACAGGCCCCTGGAGCGGCGGGAGATCGAGGAGAAAATGGCCTCGGGCATACTGCGGGGCCTCGTGGCCACCAACGTGCTGGAGCTGGGGATCGACATCGGGCGGATCGACACGGCCGTGCTCGTGGGGTTCCCCGGCACCCGGGCCTCCTTCTGGCAGCAGGCCGGGCGGGCGGGGCGGAAGGGCAGGAGCGCGTCGGTGGTCCTGCTGCTGGACAACCTCCCCCTGGACCAGTATCTCGCCATCGACCCGGAGTGGCTCTTCTCGGGGGAGAGCGAAAGCGCCGTGGTGGACCCGGACAATCTCTTCATCCAGGTGGCCCACGTACGGGCTGCGGCGGCGGAGCTGCCCCTTTCCGCGGACGACGGGGCCCTTTTCCCGGACCTCGGGGAGATCGTGCCCGTCCTCCTTCCCGGAAAGGAGCTCCGGAAGGAGCAGGGAAAGTACTTCTGGTCCGGAGGGGCCTACCCCGCGGGGGACATCAGCCTGCGCAACATGGACAGGACCCGGTACAAACTGAAGAACGCCGCCGACGGATCCCTTCTCACGGAGATGGACGAGCTCCAGGCCTTCCGGGAGATCTACCGGGGTGCCATCTACCTCCACGAGGGGCTCCAGTACCTGGTGGAGAGCCTGGACCTGAACCACACCGAGGCCCTGGCACGGCCCACGGACGGAAATTACTACACCGTCTCCTGCGATATGACCGAGGTGCAGAAAATCAGGGACGAGAAGACCGAACCCCTGGGCAGGACCCGCTGCGGCCTCGGGGACGTGCGGGTGGCCTACACCACGGTGGGCTTCCGGCGGCAGCAGTTTCACAACCACCAGAACCTGGGCATGGAAATGCTCGACCGTCCGCTGAGCAAATCCTTCGATACGGAGGGATTCTGGATCGCCCTCCCCGCCGGGGTGCGGCGGCTTTTTCTCTCTCTGGGCCCCACCCCGGAACCGGGATTCCAGTTCCGGAAGACCTACGCCGAAGGCCTGAGCTTCGCCCTGCTGAACGCCGCCATGATGGCTACCATGGCCACATCGGAGGACATGGGCAGCGCCCTCCTGGCCGAGGACGGGCCCGAGGGGGGCAGGATGTCCGTCTGCATTTTCGACATGTACGCCGGTGGCCTCGGCTTCTCGGGCAAGGGGTTCTCCCTGGTGCAGGACATTCTCCGCAGGGCGGCTCGGATGATCCGGGGATGCCCGTGCAGCGGCGGCTGTCCAGCCTGCCTGGGAGACTACCACCTGGACAAGAGTGTGGTCCTCTGGGCCCTCGGGAGCATTTTCGAGAACCTGCCGCCTCCCGGGAAGGGGCTCCTTGCCGGAGGCGGTGACGGGCCATGACATCCGCCGGATCCCTCCTGGAGAAGCTGAACCCCTACCAGCGGCAGGCGGTGCTCGAACAGGGCCGGGCCACCCTCGTCAACGCCTGCGTGGGAAGCGGCAAGACCACCGTCCTCATCTGCAAGGCCCTTTACGAACACACGGTAAACGGAGTTCCCCTGGAGGACATGGTGGTGCTGACCTTCACGAACAAGGCGGCGGACGAGATCCGGAACCGCCTGGCCGCTCCCGGCGCCGCCCTGGAGAGCACGGCCTGGTTCGGCACGTTCCACAGCGTGGCCATGAGGATGCTCCAGCGTATTCTTCCCGTGGAGACCCTTGGCTACACTCTGTCCTTCTCCGTTCTCGACCCCGACGGGCTGCTGGAAATGGCCGAGCGGCTGACGGTGGAACACGGGCTGACCATAAAGTACCGGAACAGGCTGATGAAGAGGCTGGAGGCCTGTGCCGCGGGAAGGACGCTCTTCGGCCGGATGAAGCGGGAGGACGGCATCTCCTCGCTCGTGGAGCTGCTCGCCCGGGAGAAAGTGCTCCAGAACGCCATGGACTTCGACGACCTCATCCGGAACGCCACGGCCCTGGCGGGGAAAAACGGGTGGTCGCCCCGGTGGATCATCGTGGACGAGTTCCAGGACTGCGACGGGGCCCAGATGGAATTCATCCGCGCCCTGGCGTCCGAGGAGACGAAGCTCTTCGCTGTGGGCGACCCCAACCAGGTGATCTACAGCTGGAGGGGAGGCAGCAGTGACATCTTCCGCAGGTTCGCCCGGGAGTTCCGCGCCGCTGAGATCACCCTTCCCCTCAACTACCGGTCCAGCTCGACCATCCTCGAGGCCGCCCGGTGCTTCCTCCAGGATTCTTCGGACCTCGAAGGCACCCGGGAGCGGGGGGCGGGGATCGTGGTCCGGAACCACTTCAACCCCTTCCTTGAGGCGGAATACCTGGCGGACAGGATTCGGGAGCTTCATGACGGGGGAGTACAGTGGGGGGACATGGCGGTGTTCTACAGGATGCAGCGCCAGTCTGGACCCCTGGAGGCCGTCTTCCGCCGGAAGGGGATTCCCTTCACGCTTTCGGTCCGGAAGACCCTGAAGGATATCCCTGTGCTGCAGTGGCTCGCCCGCCTGCTGAGCGCTTCGGTGAACAGGGCCGACAGAAACGGCCTGGTCTCGGCCCTGACCGACGGCCGCTTCGGGGACGGCCTGGCGCCGGCGGAGGCGAAAGATCCTCTCCGGTCGGGATCGGAGCTGTATTCCAGGGTCCGGTCCTTCCCCGAATGGGCCGGAACGGGCCGCGGTCCCCTCGAAATATACGGCTATTTCGACCTGGAACGACGGCTGTCGCCCACATCGGCCTCTTTTCCGGAAAATCGGAGGCTCGTCCTGGCATTCCTGGAGAAGCTTGACGCCTTCTGCAGGGAGAGAGAGGGGAGCTTCGCCGGAAAGGCAGCGGAATTTCTCAACTCCTCGGCCCTGTTCGGGGCGGAGTTTTTCTCCCCCGGCGGCGAAGAGGGGGGCGGGGATTCGGTCCGGCTCCTGACCCTCCACGCCTGCAAGGGACTCGAGTTTCCCGTGGTGTTCATCATCGGGGTCAACTCCGGGCTCATTCCACTCCACACCTATTCCCCGGAGGGGCGGGAGGAGGAAAAACGGCTCTTTTTCGTCGGCATCACCCGGGCGAAGGACTACCTGGAACTCTCCTACTACACCGACCCCGGCGATGTCCGGGTTCTTCCCGGGAAGAGCGGCTTCCTCTCCATGATCCCGTCCCGCCTGCTTGAAGGCGGCGACGATGCCCCGGGCCGGGGAGATATCCGGGCATACTGCAGGACGCTGCTGGAAAACAGGGAAAGAGGCGGTGGAGGCACCGTCTTCGGTGGAGCGGAAGACAACGGGGCTTCGCCGCCGTCCCCGGAAGAGACCCCGGTAAAAGTCCGCCACCCGAAATACGGGGAGGGAGTCGTGGAATCGGAGGATGAGGAAACCTACACGGTTTCTTTCGGACAGTACGGGGTGAAATCCTTCCTGAAGGACTTCTGCCCCCTGGAGTTTCTCTAAAGGGGGATAAATGACGGAATTTTGCCCGGAATCAGGGAGTCTGCCCCCAAGAAGGCCTTCATTGTACAATTGGCCTATACCGGAACAGGCTTCATATTATTTCGGGGCCGCAAAACGTTCAGCTGTTGTGGGTGATTTCGGTCAGGGAGGTGGAAATGATGGGGTTTTCCCCGAAGAGAATGATCCTGCTGTGCCTTGGTTTTGCGCTCTTCATGTCCTGCGTCCCCTCCGGGGGAATGGAGAACGACTTTCTGCCCGCCCTCATCGCGGGAAATATCAGGGGTACGGATCTCACGGTCATCCTGGAGATCACGGAAGGGGAGCGGGTGAGCACCCTCGGCGGGTACGCCCTGTGGAGGATCTCCGCCGTGGTGATCCGCTCCTTCAAGGGCGGGTACGCCCCGGGGGAGACCCTGGAGTATCACCGGACCACGGAGACGGAGTTTCCGCCCCCGGAAAAGGACAGCCGCCACATCGTCAGTTTTGTTCTGGAGGAGGGGCGCCCTGTCATCCCGGACGAGGGATATCATTTCCCCTGGTCTCCGGAGCTCGAAGAGCAGGTGACAGCGGAACTCGCCCGCTCCAGGTAGCTGAGAGCGAACCAGCCGGACCTTTTTGCAGTAGCAGCGGCGGCAATGAACCGGCGGGTGTGCCGGTACGCCTGTCCTGTGTCCAACCGGAGGTGGTTTTCGTGGACTGCAAGGCGATGGTCAAAGAGTTTTACGAGCAGGTCGCATCCGATAACCGGGTCGATGAGGTGGAACGCTACGTCCACCCCGACTGCACCCTGAGGTCAGGCGAGGAGAACATCCCCATAGGGCTGGAGGGGATGAGGCAGCACCTTGTGGACGTCCGGAAGACCTACCCGGATTTCCGGATCCGGGTGCTCCGCCAGCACCAGGACGGCGATTTCGTCATCTCGGAGGTCATTCTGGAAGGAACCCACGGAGGGGAATGGCTCGGCATCAGGCCGACGGGAAAGAAAATCCGGATCACGGCGGTCAATGTCGACCGGATCGCCGGCGGCAGAATCATCGAGCACGGAGGAGCGGCCAATACCTTCGACACCTTCTGGGCGGAGGGTCTCATCCGGGCGGCGGAGTAGCCGCCCGGTTTCTTTCAGCCCCTGCCGTACCCCATGTCGCGGAGCAGGTCGGCCAGGAGGTGCAGCCGCTCCGGCAGCAGCTCGTCGTTCCGGTTGGTAATGGCTTTTTCAGAGCAGACTTTTTTCACAAACAACCCTCCCCATCATCCCATCATATTGAATTACAGGCGATATAGCATTCACACGTTATTTAAGGGCAATTTAAGGGCATACCTCTTGACAAACAACGAAATTGTACATAATATGCAATGAGAGGGTTCGAAAAATAAGAACATATAAACATTTAATAAAGGATTTTTTTAGAGGGAGGCATATGGTGATGTGGAAAGACATTAAATTCGTAACTCCGGATACCGTATTTGGCATGGATACAGTGAGGTGTGTCGGAGACAAGATTAAGTCTCTCAATGGAAAAAGAGCTCTGATAATTACCGGGCCTTCGGTGAAATCGTCCGGAGCGTTGGAAAGAGTATTGGAATCAGTGAAAAATGCAGGAATAGACTTTGACGTCAATGTGCAGCGCCGGACGACTTCGGAGCCGACCACCGACCTTGCGGAAGAGGCTGCAAAGTACATAGTGGACGGGAAGTTTGACGTGATCGTGGGGGTAGGAGGAGGAAGCATTCTTGATGTTGCAAAAATGTCTTCGGCTCTTACTACGAATCCCGGAAAAACGCGAGATTATTTCGGGCCTGGAAAAGTGAAGAACAAAGGCCGCCCTACGGTTATGATTCCAACAACTGCGGGGACCGGATCCGAGGTCACGAAACATGCCATCTTCCTTGATCAGGAAAACAACGTAAAAAAGGCTGTTGCTTCCGCCGCTCTTCTTCCTGATGTAGCCATTGTAGATCCGATGCTTACGGTTTCTTCGCCGCGTAATGTTACAAGCGCTTCGGGGTTCGACGCCTGGCTCCATGCTGCTGAACCGTTTGTATCCAAGAATGCGAATCCTGTCACCGACGCTCTGGCTCTCAAAGCGGTAGGCCTGATTTCTAAGTATTTGGGTACGGCCTGGTCGGATCCCAACGATCTGGACGCCCGGTATCATATGTCTATGGGCTCTCTGATGGCAGGTATGGTTCTGAACAATGCGGGGACAAGTCTCGTGCATGCCTTGGCCTACCCCATAGGGGGTGAATATCACGCCAATCACGGCATTTCCTTGAGCGTGCTCCTCATCTCGTGTTTTAAAGCTATTGCGGCAGCGAAAGGTGATCGCATGGTTCAACTCGCCGAAGCAATGGGTGAAAACGTGGAAGGCCTGCCAATCAGAAAAGGCGTTGAGGTCGCTCTTGACGCCATGGCCGCTTTTATGAAAAGTGTTGATCTTCCCATCAGCCTCGAAGAAATAGGAATAAAGGATCGGTCCGCGGTCGAGCGGTGGGCGGAGGCGGGGTGGAATGAAAGACGTCTTCTGGGGCGTTGCGCGCGTGATCTTACGGTAGAGGACATCGCCGCTATTTATCGGGATGCCTTTGATGCAAGAATGTAGATTATGACGTTTGAAAACCTTCATATGATGATCATGAAAAGCAAAACACAGCATCAGCCAATTGATCAGATACAAATGGCGATCAGGGTCTGCGAGGCGACTCGCGACATGATTGTCAGAGGCGTTCTGGAAGAGGGGCAGCGCATCACCGAGGCATATCTTTCCGAATTATTTGAAGTAAGCCGTTCTCCGGTGCGAGAAGCTCTAAAAATGCTTTCGTATGAAGGATTCGTTGAGTTATTGCCCTATCGGGGGGCACGAGTTTCTGTAATAAAACCCCAAAATGTAAAAGAGCACTACCAGCTGAAGGCGATGTTGGACGGGTACAGTTGTTATTTGGCCGCTCAGAATTTTTCTTCTGCAGATCTTGATTGTCTCAAGCAAGTTATGAACTCTATGGAACAGCATGTCGCGGAAGGTGATTCCGAAGGAGTAGCCCAGTGCAACACAAGATTTCACGAGTTCATAGTCGAAGGAACGGACAACAACCTTCTTTCGCAGTACTACAGCAGCCTTTCGCACAATCTAAGGAGATATGCCGATCTTTCCTTGGGGGATAGGGAAAGGTGGGAGGGAATCCTGGAAGAGCACCGAGAGGTATATGATGCCCTCCTGAGAAAGGATGCCCTTACCGCGTTCGCAGCGGCTAATCAACATGCTCTTCACGCCATGGAGAGGGTATTGCAGAAAATCAACACATACGTGCCAAAAGCAAGCGATATTGAAGTGCCGATAAATTTACATAAACTTTAAAAACGAACCCGAAGACTATATCAACAGGAGATTGAAATCGGATCTCGTATTACAAAATCGAGAAAGCAACCTCTCGTGAATTCGTGTTTCAAAAGAGATGTCCGGAGGCTTCCATTGACGCTCCCTCGGGAGATTCAAGCTCCTGGAGCTGCAATAGGCTTTTTCATCCTATGTTATGTTCATAAATACAGGAAAGCTGACGGAGGATAGAATGGCGTAACGGAAGAGAAAATACATGAAAAGGAGTGTTTTTGATGAAACTTTTTATGTTCTCGTATGGAGAAAGAGAGAGCAGATTTGGAACGGTCGTTGGGGATTATATGGTTGACCTGAATCTTGCCTGCACATCCTTGATGGACAAAGAGGGCGTATTTCGCAGCTGCGAGGTCGCCGATGCCCTTGTCCCTTCCGATCTTGTGCGTTTCCTCCAGGGAGGGGAACGTTCCTGGAATATGCTTGGTGAAGTTCTGAAAATGCCTTTTGCCTTGACCGATAAGGCGCGGGGCAAACGTTACGTTTTCAAACTGGATGAGGTGTCTTTGGCCAATCCAATACAAAACCCGGAAAAAGTCATCTGTATGGCGCACAACTACCATGATTTTGTAAAGGAAGTGGGAGTTCCAATCCCTCCCGAACCCCGCATGTTCTCGAAGTATAACAACGCTTTATGCGGACCCAACGATCCGATTGTTTATCCAAAGATGACGAAGTGCCTTGGTTATGAAGCCGAATTGGCCTTCGTTATCGGTAAGACGGCTAGAAACGTCGAGGAAAAAGACGCTCTTTCATATATCGCCGGATATACAATTTTCAACGACGTGAGCGCAAGCGATCTGACCAGTATGGACAAGCAGGTTCTCAGAGGAAAAACATTCGATACTTTTGCTCCTGTCGGGCCCTGTCTTGTGACTTCCGACGAAGTCGGCGACGCAGGAAATCTCGATGTAAAGCTTTGGGTCAACGATGTCCTTCTGCAAAATTCCAATACCAAAGAATTGGTCTATGATATACCGACTCTTGTGTCCTTCCTTTCCCGAGTATTTTCGCTCACCCCGGGAGATATCGTGGCGACCGGTACTCCGGGAGGGTTGGCTAAAGACCGAAATCCGACGACTTATATGAAGGTTGGAGATACATGCACGATAAAGATTGAAAAATTGGGGATTCTATCGAACAGGATAGTCGAAGAATAAGAGTATTGGGGAGACCTAACGGCAAGTCTCCCCGATACTTTTTTCTGGAAGCCCGAAGCTGATCGGTGCGAAGAGATGGAACTTCTTTTTGTTCTGATTTGAATTCCACATTTCCCGTGACGTTCGAGTAAAGATCGGAGCCCCTGAATTTTCTGGCGTTCCCTTTGATGCCGGAAGTATGAAGGATGGCTGAAATGACGGGGCAGTTTTTAAAGAGCTTTTGGATATTTTGTACAATTTTTCCACCAGGTATCTTTTCCCCTGCCTTGGCAATGGTGGAAAACGGAAATGGCGCTAATCATCAAGACATACTGAAAGGATTTTTTTCGCGACATCATTTTCAAAAGTTTTTCTTGAACTGTTTTGCGAATGCACCACTTTTTAAGGAGGATCGCTATGCATAAAGTAACTGTTATTCGCGGAGATGGCATTGGTCCGGAGATTGTCGATTCAACGGTTCGCGTTTTGGACGCCACGGGGGTTCCGATCGCATGGGAAGAAAGGGTCGCGGGACAATGCGCGATAGAGGAATATGGCTGCCCGGTTCCTGAAGTGACTTTAGATTCCATACGTCGCACAGGTGTGGCTCTGAAAGGGCCCTTCACCAACGTCGTGGGAAAAGGATTTCCCAGCCCCAACCAAACATTGAGGACGAAATTAGGGCTTTACGGCAACCTGCGTCTTGCGAAAACATTTGAGGGCGTTAAAAATCGGTTTTCAAACGTTGATTTGGTGATCGTCCGCGAATGCACGGAAGATGTGTACGCCGGAGTGGAACAAAAAATAGGCGACGATGCCGCAGTTGCGATTAAGTGCATCACTCGTTCCGCATCGACAAGGATCGTTCAGTTTGCGTTCGACTATGCTGTAAAAGAAAGAAGAAAAAAGGTAACGGTTGTTCTTAAAGCGAATATGATGAAGCTCACCGATGGATTGTTTCTCGAATCGGCACGGGATGTCGCCAAAAAATACCCCTCAATCCCTCTCCAGGAAATGAATGTTGATGCGCAATGCATGGATCTTGTCCGGAAGCCCGAGGAATTCGACGTGTTGGTAATGCCGAATCTTTATGGCGATATTATCGCAGATCTTGCAGGAGGTCTGGTGGGCTCTATCGGGCTCTGCCCGGGCGGCAATTTTGGTGACGGGATCGCTGTTTTTGAATCGGCTCATGGAAGTGTTCCCAAAAACGCCGGTTTGAACAAAGCGAATCCTGCGGCAATGATTCTTTCAGGAGCGATGATGCTGCACTATCTCAATGAAAAGAAAGCGGCCCTTGCTGTTGAAAATGCCGTAAAAGAGGTTATTAAAGAAAACGAAACGGTGACATACGACCTGGGTGGAAGTGCCACGACCGAAGAAATGACCGACTCGATTATCTGGAAAATAAAAACGATGTAAGGGAATTTGTTCGTTTCGCCAGTTTGAGAAAAATAGTTAATAGAAATAGAAAAACAAAAATAATCATAAGATAAGGGAGGTAAAGGTAATGATTCGTAAGATATGGAATGTTTTCGTCTCCGTAGTTGTTTTTTCTTCCGTGATATGGGCAATACCCCCTTCGATGAGTTTTGCTTCCGAAGACAACTATCCAAGCAAACCAATCCGGTGGATTGTAATGTGGCAAGCCGGCGGGGGCGGAGACACCGCAAGCAGAACATACGTCAAGTATCTTGAACAGGTCCTGGGACAGAAAATCATTGTTGAGAATATAGTGGGCGGCGGGGGAAGTCTGGGATATGCCGCGGCCAAAAACGCGAGGCCTGACGGTTATACGCTGGTTGTCGTGCAAGCTGATTTGCCCAAGTACAAGCCGATGAATCTTGCCCCTTTGGATATAGACGATTTTGACGTAATAGGCAGTTTCTGCTATCAGTCTCCGGTCATTGTCGTGCAAAGCAATGCGAAATGGGAAACGGCGAATGATTTCGCCGAGGAGGCTAAAAAATTCCCCGGAGAGAAGACGATCGGAGTTTCGGATATAGGCGGAAGCCACCACCAACCTCTTCTTTTGTGGATGGAGCAAGCTGGATTCAAAGCAGCGGCGATAGCGCATGATGGATCTCCAGCGATGAATGCGGCCATCCTTGGCGGTCATGTAGATGCCATTTCTTCGTATATTCGCCCTGCAATTCCTTATGTAAAAGACGGACAGTTGAAGTTCATAGGTTATTTCGGCGGAGAACGGCATCCTGATTTTCCTGACGTCCCTACATTTAAGGAACTTGGGTACGATATTGTCTGGGAGATACCCTATGGAATAGGAGCTCCCAAGGGTCTCCCGGAGAATGTTAAAAAAATCCTGGAGGATGCCAATAAAAAAGTCTGGGAAAACCCGGATTTTAAGAAAGATCTAGAAAAACTTGGACAGTTGCTGTATACGAAGGATAGCGGTGAGTATGAGAAAAACCTTTACAAAATGCAGGAAAATATTACAAATGCTCTTAAATTGATGAATACGTCGAAATAGGAAGAACGTCTTGAAGGTTTAGTTGTTTGCGAGAAAGTGTCGCGGAAGACCTGATTGACTGTAAATTGAGAATTTGTAATGAGTTGTATGTCTCATTATCAGGTCTTCCGATATTTTTGTTCATCCTTCAGGCTATTTCCGTCAATATAAGCCTAATGAATGTAATGACGAGGTGTATATTATGATAGCCGAGTTTATTGTGGCCGTGGTCTCTCTTGCAGTCAGCCTGGTTTTTTTCGTTGAAACATTCAGTTTTCCCAGCGTAAGCGCTGATCCGGGAGGCTTGGCTCTTTTTCCAAGACTCTTTTCGATAATGACTGCTATTCCAGCCATCATTCTCATTGCTCGTTTTAAAAACCAAGTTTTGTCGAAAAAAAACACTGAACAAAAAAAAACAACAGTAGCCAAAGGTGATATTTTAAAAAATAAGACCTTTGTTGTTTTTTTACTTACCGTACTGTTCCCGGTGATTCTATCCTTTCTGGGTTTTTTGCCCGCGTGCATTCTTTTTGTTTTTCTCCTGGTAAAGATTCTTGGAGGCAGCACGAAGGGGGCCCTTTTTTTCAGCATTGTACTGTCGGGGATTCTATTTTATGTATTTGGCGTGCTGGCGGGGCTCCGCCTTCCTAGAGGGGTTTTCGAGGCTATCTTCAGCCAGTAGACAAAAAGGAGTCGAATAATGGAAGAAATCATTATGCAATCTCTTGGGATCGTCTTCCAACCAATGCTGTTCGTCACTCTTTTGGGTTCCGTTTTTCTTGGCATTTTGGTAGGAGCAGCTCCCGGATTAACATCAACCATAGCTATCGGTTTGCTGGTACCGATAACATTTACCATGTCGAAATATTCCGCGTTTGTTGCGATGTGCGGGATATATTGCGGCAGCATTTATGGCGGTTCTATTACGGCGATACTTATGAATGTCCCTGGTACTCCTACCGCTGCCGTGACGGCGATCGAAGGATGGCCCATGACGCAGAAAGGAGAGGGGGGAACCGCTTTAGGTCTGGCCACTTACAGTTCGTCCCTGGGAGGAATGTTCAGTTGCGTAGTTTTGGTTTTTCTGTCACTGAAACTGGCTGCCGTGGCCACTCTTTTTGCGGGGCCTGAATATTTTTCTCTTTGCCTGCTTGCCATGGTGGTTGTTTTTACGCTTTCCTGCCAATCGTTCGTCAAGGGAATTTTAGCAACTGCTTTCGGAGTTCTTCTTTCCACCGTCGGCCTTGATTTGGTGAGCCCTTTTCCGAGGTTTACATTCGGCATTCAAGAGTTGGCCATCGGAATCCCTGAAGTTCCGGCCACTATCGGACTGCTATGTGTCGCCGAAGCCTTTCGAATGATTAGCCGTCCGCCTTCTTCTTCCGGAGTTGAAAGAAACATAACGGGAATCATTTCCGCTTATAAATATTTGCCGAAACACTGGTTTAACCTGTTGCGGTCCAGCGTAATCGGCTCCATTATTGGAATACTGCCCGGATTAGGCGCGACGATGGCTTCTTTCATGGCATACGGAGAAGCGAAAAGATCGTCCAAACATCCGGAAGAATTTTGCAATGGCTCCAAAGAAGGTTTAATAGCGAGTGAATCAGCGAATAACGCTGTCACAGGCGGTGCGTTGATTCCCATGCTGACGCTTGGTATCCCTGGCGACTCCAATACTTTGATGATGATGAGCGCAATGCTGATTCAGGGTTTGGTCCCTGGTCCCGCCTTGTTTCACGAGCAGCTCGATTTGGTGTACGTAATCTTCTTCGCTATGATACTTTCCAATATATTGATTCTTGTTTTTGGTCTCTTTCTTTCCACTATGATTGGGAAACTGGCTATGATGGCAGACAACAGATATTTAATGCCGGCGGTTTTGTTGCTTTCAATCGTCGGTCCTTCCATCAGTTACGGGCATATTTACTATTTCTGGCTCACGATCGCTTTCGGGTTTATCGGCTATTTTCTTGAAAAGGGAGGATTTCCTGTCCTTTCAGTCGCTATGGCATTGATCTTGGGCCCTATCATGGAAAAAAGTTTACGGTCCGCATTAATGCTACCTAACGCAGGGATAGCAATGTTTTTTTCGCGTCCCTTTTCCATGGTTTTCCTTGTTACAGCAATAATATTTTTGATTTACAACTTGCGGCGGGAATTTAAAAGCAGAAGATGCTGTTCGTGAGAAGAATGTCGATGATTGGTATAAATGAATGGAGTTGAAAATACAACAACCCGTAACTTCAAGAAGGACGATGGCGGCAGGCAATGGTTGTTACGCAGGGTTGAAAAGGAGTGACGATGTTGACTCGGAGTAAAAAGATAGATGTCTTGAAAGCCGTGTCTCGTGGTTCCGGGAAAGTTCAATACGCGGAAGGAATTAAAGCCGGTCGATGGCTTTTTTTGACGGGAGCTATGGCGACTGATTATGTGAATGGAGTCCCCCTCGCCGTTCATAATCCGTCGCTTCCCATGTCCGGGAAGCCTAAGAATGAAAAGGAAGCTACGTTTATTTTCGAAAGGATGAAAACGCTCCTTCAGTCAAACGGAAGCGATATGGAAAATGTGGTTCGGCTCGATCAGTACTATACCACGTGGACCGCCGTGGATTCATATCACGTTGGCCGGAAAAAGGCGTTCGGCCAGTATATTCCACCAAGCACATCCATTGTACAGAAAAAGCTCCTTTTGAGGGACGCCGATATTGAAGTCGAAATGATTGCGATTGCCCCTACGGAGGATTTCTTCGTTCAGTCGGTTTCGTTGCCGGAAGTGGAATCCCCGGCTTCATCCGGATATGTTCCTGCAGTCAAAGCGGGAGATTTTATTTTCATTGCCGGGTTGATGGCTACGACCGGCAAAGGTAGAGCGGAACACGTCCCGCCTGAAGCTCAGCCTGTTCCCGGCTATCTCTGGCGAGGAAAACAAGTAAAATTGGAAACGGAATATATTATCAACCACCGGCTAAAACCGGCGCTGGAGGCAAGCGGATCATCCCTCTCCGGTGTGGTGAAAGCGCAAATACACCTCCGTAACATGAATGATATTCCGGACTTTTTGGAAGTTTGGAAGAAATATTTTCCAGTGGACGCTCCGGTTACCACGCTGATCCCTACTTCCGATCCAGGTTTCGCAATTGCGCAAGCGGCAGTGGAGATCACTGTCGTGGCTCTTTCCGACAATGGAAAGACAAAAAAAGAAATCATTAAAAGTACGGTTTTCTCGGGTTTTGAAGATCAAACGTTGGCAATCAAGGCAGGTGATCTTCTTTTTATCACGGGGTTAATGGCAACGGATGAAAATGGACTCGTAAAAGAATGCGCTGAAGATGACAGACAGCCGTATTTTTGTTCAACAGCGCAATGCCAAATGAATAATATCTTGAGCAAGGCTAAGATGATTTGTGAAAAAGCGGGGACCGGTTTAGAGAACACAGTGCGTATACAGCAATATCACACCAACCTGAATGAATTTTTTGGAGCATATCAATCCTGGCAAAATATTTTACCAGGCCAGGCTTTACCTTTTTCCGCCGTAGAGGTCCCTTCTCTTCCTGTTCCAGGATGCTCAATGTTAGTAGATCTTTGGGTTTATGTCCCATAAAGAAATCTGTAGCGTACCTGAGACAGGTTATGACCTATTAGTGCGGAATTTGAAAATGCCGCGGAGGAACAAATTTATTAAGTGGATTTTGCATTTTAACTCAATAAAGGAGTGAGAAGTTTGGCTTTAAAGAAGAAAGGGCGCCTCGATTTCGTGAACATGAAGAAAAACGGCGAGCAGGTCACGTGGGTCACCGCCTACGACTTCCCCATGGCGAGCTTCGCCGAGGCGGCGGGGATGGACATGATCCTCGTGGGGGACTCCCTGGGCATGATCACCCTCGGGTACCAGGGGACCATTCCCGTGACCATGGAGGACTGCATCAGCCACT
>Ga0209510_1002128_pt1 | contig 20915 bp, 16 predicted proteins | sample BiotimSIPDNA_FD_185749 | JGI IMG/M metagenome (GOLD analysis project Ga0209510, IMG submission 185749) | Anaerobic biogas reactor microbial communites from Washington, USA - Biogas_R1 time_0 SIP DNA (SPAdes) (version 2) | ecosystem: Engineered > Bioreactor > Anaerobic > Unclassified | place... | reverse complement strand
CTGACCCACACCGGCAAATCCGTGGCGTTTCACCACTCCCTGGAAACCTTTTCCCTTTGAGGTACCGATCACATCAACGTAAACGGCATCATTGAAAAAGTCAACAGTGATTTCGGATCCCAACTTGTAGTCGTTTCCGAATCCCTTGAACTCGGCCAAGTGTCTCTTGGGGCTTACTCCTGCTTTCTTGAAGTGACCTTGTTCAGCATTGGGGGTGTGCTTGTCTTTCTTGTCCACGAACCCGAGCTGAATGGCGTCATAGCCGTCATTGTCGGCTGTCTTCACCTGAGTAACCACGCAAGGACCTGCTTCGATAACAGTGCATGGAATGTTCTTTCCCTCGGCACTGAAAACGGATGTCATTCCGATTTTTTTTCCTAATAATCCTGGCATTTCTCTGTTGTTTAATTATTTATTGCAGTCTGTTATCACACTTTGATCTCTACTTCCACGCCACTGGGCAGCTCAAGCTTCATCAGGGCATCGACGGTCTTGGCTGTTGAGCTGTAGATGTCGATAAGCCTTTTGAAAGAGGCCAGCTCGAACTGTTCGCGTGACTTCTTGTTCACGAAGGTGGAACGGTTCACGGTAAAGATGCGCTTGTGCGTAGGCAGGGGTATGGGACCGCTCACCACTGCACCCGTAGCTTTTACGGTTTTTACGATTTTCTCAGCGGACTTGTCCACGAGGCTGTAATCGTAAGATTTCAGTTTGATTCTGATTTTTTGGCTCATATAATTTTATGCGTAAAATTTGTTTGCTCTTACTTGATCAAATCCACACGTCCCTTCACCTCTGTCAGCACTTGTCTGGCGATCGATGAGGATACCTCTTCGAAGTGAGAGAATGACATGGTAGATGTGGCGCGTCCCGAAGTGATGGTACGCAGTGAAGTCACATAGCCAAACATTTCGGATAGCGGTGTCTTGGCTTTCACCACACGGGCTCCCGAGCGGTTCGATTCCATTCCTTCCACCTGTCCGCGACGTTTGTTCAGGTCGGAGATTACATCTCCCATGCTTTCCTCGGGTGTTACCACCTCCACCTTCATGATCGGTTCCAGCAAGACAGGTCCTGCCTTTTCTGAAGCGCTCTTGAATGCCTGCATGGCGCAAATCTCGAACGAGAGCTGATCGGAGTCAACCGCATGGTATGAACCATCAAGTACGGTTACCTTCAGCTTGTCGAGGGCATAACCTGCCAACACACCATTCTTCATGGCGCGATGGAATCCTTTCTGAATGGAGGGGATATATTCCTTGGGGATGTTACCGCCCTTCACTTCATCCACGAACTGCAGATCGCCTACGAAGTCGGCATCGGCCGGTTCCACGCGCACGATCATATCGGCGTACTTACCACGACCACCGGTCTGCTTCTTGTAGGTTTCACGCAATTCAACCGACTTGGTGATCGCCTCCTTGTAAGATACCTGGGGACGACCCTGGTTGGCTTCCACCTTGAACTCGCGTTTCAGACGGTCGATGATGATCTCGAGGTGCAATTCACCCATACCGGAGATCACTGTCTGACCAGTGTCCTCGTCGGTCTTCACGGTGAAGGTGGGATCCTCTTCAGAGAGCTTGGCAAGACCGGTCGACAACTTGTCGAGGTCCTTCTGAGTCTTGGGCTCTACAGCAATACCAATCACCGGATCCGGGAAGTCGATCGCTTCGAGGATAATCGGGTGCTTCTCATCACAGAGGGTATCACCTGTGCGGATATCCTTGAATCCAACACCTGCACCAATGTCACCCGTGCCAATGAACTCTTTCGGGTTCTGCTTGTTGGAGTGCATCTGGAACAAACGCGAGATACGTTCTTTCTTTCCTGAACGGGGGTTGTAAACATACGATCCCGCTTCGATCTCTCCCGAGTATACGCGGAAGAAGCAAAGACGCCCTACATAAGGGTCGGTGGCAATCTTGAACGCCAGGGCGCTCATCGGTTCTTCCGGATTGGGATGACGTACCACTTCCTTTTCAGGATCGTCGGGCAGTGTGCCGGTGATTGCCTCGGTATCCATCGGACTGGGCAGGTAGGCACAAACAGCGTCGAGCAGTGTCTGCACACCCTTGTTCTTGAACGATGACCCACAGATCATGGGGTTTATTTGCATGGAGAGTGTTCCCTTGCGGATTGCCCTTCTGATCTCCTCCTCTGTAATTGAATCGGGATCGTCGAAGAACTTCTCCATCAATGCATCGTCGCACTCGGCAATGGTCTCGAGCATCTTCTCGCGCCACTCCTGAGCTTCCTCCAGCAGGTCTGCCGGAATATCAACCACGTCGTAGTCGGCTCCCATGGTCTCATCGTGCCAGTAGAGCGCTTTCATCGTTACCAGGTCAACCACTCCCTTAAAGGTCTCTTCCGCGCCAATGGGAATCTGAATGGGACATGCGTTGGCACCCAACATCTCCTTCACCTGGCGAACCACGTCGAAGAAGTTGGCACCCGAACGGTCCATCTTGTTCACATATCCTACACGGGGCACTTTATATTTGTCAGCCTGACGCCATACAGTCTCCGACTGTGGCTCAACACCTCCTACAGCGCAAAACGCCGCTACCGCACCATCCAGCACGCGCAGCGATCGTTCCACCTCTACCGTGAAGTCCACGTGTCCCGGGGTGTCTATCAGGTTTATCTTGTATGTCTGGTCGTCATATTTCCAGCTCGTAGTGGTGGCAGCAGAGGTGATGGTGATCCCACGCTCCTGCTCCTGCTCCATCCAGTCCATGGTTGCTGCACCGTCATGCACCTCCCCGATCTTGTGCGTGAGGCCTGTGTAAAACAGGATACGCTCTGATGTGGTGGTCTTGCCGGCGTCAATGTGCGCCATGATACCAATGTTACGAGTGAATTTTAAAACTTCTTTTGAACCCTTAGCCATCTTTTTTACCTTCTTCTTATGTTAAAATCTAAAGTGGGCAAAAGCACGGTTCGCCTCTGCCATTCTGTGCATATCTTCCTTCCGCTTGAATGCTCCGCCCTGACCGTTGAATGCATCTACGATCTCGGCAGCCAACTTGTCGGCCATCGTCTTGCCTCCTCTCTTGCGTGCATAGAGAATGAGGTTTTTCATTGAAACGGATTCTTTTCTGTCGGGTCTGATCTCGGTGGGGACCTGGAAAGTGGCTCCGCCTACACGGCGTGACTTCACTTCAACCTGGGGAGTAATATTGTCGAGGGCAGCTTTCCAAATCTCGAGTGGAGATTTCTCTTCGTTGGGCAATTTAGCCTTTACAGTGTTCAATGCGGAGTAGAAAATATCGTATGAGATACTCTTCTTGCCGTCATACATCAGGTGGTTAACAAACTTTGTCACCCTCACATCACCATAAACAGGATCCGGGAGGATCTGTCTTTTCTTAGGTTTTGCTTTTCTCATTGTTTAATAAGATTTTTGTGTTGTTTGGTTGCCTTTTATCGTCTTCAACGAACTCCTCTGAGTTCATTTACTCAACCTGTAATAAAGTAGCAATGTCCAAAAATTTCAACAGCGATTTTACAATTTTTACTTCTTAAATGAATTTCGTACCGGTAGGAACAAATTTACTTCTTACCTCCCTTTGCAGGTGCGGCAGTCTTTGCTCCCGGTTTGGGGCGCTTTGCTCCATACTTGGAACGTCTCTGCGTACGGCCGTTCACACCAGCAGTATCAAGTGTTCCGCGTACAATGTGGTAACGTACACCCGGTAGGTCCTTCACACGTCCACCACGCACCAGCACAATTGAGTGCTCCTGCAGGTTGTGTCCTTCACCCGGAATGTAAGCATTCACTTCCTTCGAATTGGTCAAACGCACACGCGCCACCTTTCTCATCGCTGAGTTAGGTTTCTTCGGTGTGGTGGTGTAAACCCTCACACATACACCCCGACGCTGAGGACAGGAATCCAGCGCAGGCGATTTGCTCTTGTCGGTAAGAGTGGTACGTCCTTTTCTTACTAATTGTTGAATTGTAGGCATTTTCTGCTTTCTTTTTTTTAACTTATTCTTATTTTTTAATCGTTCCCTGTTAAGGTGTTCACACACCATCTGCATATAATAATGGCTTGATTATCATTCAATAACCAATCAGTTGGAGTGAAAAACGGCACAAAATTACAAAGAATCAACTACATATGCAAGTGTTTGAAGATGTTTTTTTCAAAACCTGCAGACGATTATGGGTTATTAAGTTTTTTAACGTGAATGCGTTTATTCGTTATTATCTTATTTGGCTGGTTGATTCGTTCTTGGTTCATAATTTGATGTTCTTGGTTCGTTGTCTATGTGCGGATATAGTTCCAAGACCTCAGCTTGTTGTCGGGCCACCCGTTCGCTGTAACAAGCGCAACCTGACAAGCTGTTTGAATATTTGCAACAAGCCATATGAGCAGAAGAAAAGCTTGCTTGGATTATGCCATGGCGGGCAAATATCTACGTAGTGAACGTAGCGAGTTCTTGTCAGGTAGCTTGTAAAAAACAATTATTTTTGCAACTAGCTGTAACTTTTCCCCACTTCACCCGTCATTATAAAATGAAAGTTGATTCTTTTAACACCCTCATCCTGCCACTCAAGGAGAAGCTGTTCCGTCATGCATTCAGCATTGTAAGGGACCGCGCAGAGGCTGAAGACATCCTTCAGGACCTGCTCCTGAAGCTCTGGAGCAGGCGTGAGGAATGGGAAGGGATCAGCAATCCGGAGGCATATTGCTATAGAGCAATCCGAAACATGTCGCTCGATCGTCTGTCGGTAGCATCGAATCGCAAGAATGCATTGCCCACTTACGAAGAGGATGAAGCAAGCTTAATCGACAACGAATCACCACACATCAGGTTGGTGAGGAAAGAGCAACAGGAGCTCATCGTTCATTCTCTCTCATTGCTACCCAAGCGACAGCAGGAGGTATTCCAACTTCGTGAAGTCGAGGAGATGAGCTACCGGCAAATTGCCGACACGCTTGAGATCAGTGAGGAGCTGGTGAAGGTAAGTCTCTTCAGGGCCAGGAAGAAGCTACAAGAGCTATTGTCGGGCGAGGAGATGAATGAGAGGAGCCAGATGGGATCCTCACGTAAACAGAATGAGAGTTAAGAAACAGCACGAAACTGCTGAATCATCATAACAATGTGTAAAGAGATGAATAGAGACCGGATCCACGAGTTGCTCAACAAGTACTGGAATTGCGAGACCAGCCTTGCAGAGGAGCAGGAACTGCGCCGCTTCTTTTCAGAAGAGGAGCTACCGGAGGAGCTACAACGCTACTCTCCCCTGTTCAGCTATATTAGAGAGGAGCAAGCCCCACGGTTAAGTGCTGAGTTCGACCAGAGGCTGCAGGAATCGCTCCGCAAAGCAGAGATTCCGGTCATTCCTCATCACTTGTTGCGCCGTACAACGCTGACACGCATTGCCGCCTCCATCCTGTTACTGCTGGGCGTAGGTGTCAGCCTTTATTTCATCACCCGCCAACAGAACAACCCACAGTATGTTGAAAGAGGCAACGAGGAAACAGAGGTCCTGGAGCAAGCCACAAATGCACTGGAGAAACTGGCTGATGCGCTGCGGTTGAGTGAGGAGGCATCACGTCAAACTCTCCGCCAGATAAATGAAATGGAGATCGACTGGGAGTTGATAGACTCGCTTAACAGTGAAACAACTCCGGGAGAAACAGACCCCTACAGTGAGACAGATGATGCAGGAGAGGTCTCCCCGGCCAACGACACCATTCAAAAGGGTGTTAACGCGGGATACCTTGAATCAATTAATAGTGAAGAGAAGATATGAAGAAAACAATACTGATTGCCTGGCTCATTGCCCTGCCCGCATTGCTGATCGCATCCGATTTCGTGTCACTCTTCATGGAACGGTGCGCCGAGGAGAAACGGCCTCTCAACAATGTCAACATTGGTGAGACAATGTTGGAGACGATGGCCGAGAACACCATTGATGAGGAGCTGAAAGAAACCTTCAGAAAGCTCAACAGCATACGCATCATCAACAGTGACAACAAGCGCGACTCACGTCATTATTACCGAAAGGCGGACGAACTGATCAGAGATTCCTTTGCCGATTACAGGGAGGTGGTGACTGTCAACGAAGAGGATACACGCGTATCGGTATGGATGAAGGAGATAAGCGACAAGGAACAGGATCTGATTCTTCTCTCGCTCGACAATGAGGGGAAATTCACGGTCATCACCGTCAATGGCGAGATCGACCTCAACTCGATATCCAGACTTTCCGGCACATTGAAGAATGAACCGGAGCTGCTGAAAAACAATGAAACCGAATAAACATGAGATAACTGCAAATAACTTTTTTCTTTTTTATATTTAAACGATAAATAGGCAGCCGAACGTGAGTTTAGCTGCCTATTGCCATTATTGCCGAGTGATCTCTTTTCAACTCTTATTCTCCATGCGACTGCGGAAACGATGCGCCAAAAGGATGGTGTTCTTGAGATATTCAAACTCCAGTTCGAAACACTCTGAGAAGAGGCCTGTTCCCATGTTGTCCCCTATCTGCTCCTCGGTCCACAACTTCCCGCCACTGAGACGAAGGCTGTTGAAGAGCTCCTCATCCTCTATGTCCGAAACATAGAGGAAAATCAGCCGCTTGGTGCTTTTGTTCTCGAAAGTGTACTTCAACAGAAACCTCAATGGGATATGTTTGGCGCCACCGCACTCGCGGCTGATGCTGTTGTGTACGCTTTGATCGATTTCATGGTCATACTGCATGTATTTCTCAAAGGGATAATCCAGCAAGCCGGGATTCAGCAGTCGTGATTGATCCCGCTCCTTCAGGTAGATTTTCCCGTTGTATATCAGTGCCACCCGCACCACGGGGTGCATGAAGCGATTCTTAAGATCCTTGGTGATCGACTTGGCTACCTTGCCTGTCACATCACCGCTTTCGTTCACCACCGGCAACCATTCCTCCTTGTGAAGCTTTTTTGTGAGCAGATGTAGCCGCGCGCTCTCCATGACTATCACTGCCAGTAGCACCGCCTGGGCGCTGATGAGGATCCAGCGTTGATCCAATCCTTGCGGACCGGCAGCACCCAGAAGTAGAAGCGCCATCACCAAAAGGAGATGTATGGAGAGCCCGTATTGTGTCTGGAAAGCCACCCGCAAGGTCTCTTTGATATAGTTGCGTGTAATCACGTTCTCCTTCTTTGCCGAGCGTGTAACGATTCGGCTGCGCGACAGGCGTGCCATGATGAGCGAGAGCAGGAAGATGATCTCCACAATCACGAAGTTGTTCACAGGTGTCTGCAGGGAGAAGAAGAGTGAGAGGATGAAGACGATGCAAAAGGTGATGAGCGATATCTTATAGATGAGCTGTACAGGTTTCTTTACCCAGAGAAAACCGGCTAGCGACAACAGCAGGCTTGCACCCGTTGCCACGGACATCTGCATGAAGCCGGCAAGGATTGAAAAGAGGAGCAACGGTATCAAGCCGAAGGCAGGATTCCTGCTTATTTTATGTATGAACGACAACTCTCCCATATTGATGAACGACCGCGACAAGCAATCAGCAGCCGGGCCTATACGACACTTTCGCTATATTTTTGTGAAAAAACCACGTTAACTGAAAAGCGACGAATGTAGTACGCTTTTCATTTATTCCCTATCATAACAACAAAACCGGTTTTTTGTTTAGCGTACAAACAACTGATGCCGTCCGGATCATCTCCGGACGGCATCAACCTTAATCATGTCGGGGCCCTCTCCTACCCGCTCAAAGCTCCTCGCTGAAGAAGCGTATCACCTTCTCATATAGATACTCCCGCGCGTTGCCTCCCACAATGGAGTGGTCATAGTCGGGGAAGTAAAACATATCAAAATGCTTGTTGGCACGAATCAATGCGCGACTGTATTCGATGGAGTTCTGCAGGTGCACGTTGTCGTCGGCGGTGCCGTGTACCAGCAGCAGCTTCCCCTCCAGCTGTGGAGCCAGCGCCAGGGCCGATCCCTGTTCGTAACCGTCGTGGTTCTGCCCGGGGGTGCGCATGAAACGCTCGCTGTAGACCGTGTCGTAAAAACGCCAGTCGGTCACCGGTGCTATGGCAACACCTGCCTTGAATGCTCCGTTGCCGCGGCTCATGCTCATCAGCACGTTGTAGCCACCGTAGCTCCACCCCCAGATACCGATGCGGCTGCCATCCACATAGGAGAGGCTGCCCAGATAGCGGGCTGCCGCCACCTGATCGTCCGACTCCTGTATGCCCAGCTTCAGGTAGTTACCCTTACGGAATGCCTCCCCGCGGGCGGCGGTGCCGCGACCGTCCACAGCGGCCACGATGATTCCCTCGCCAAGCAACGCATGGTACCAGGAGACGTTGTACTTGTCCTGCACCTCCTGCGAGTTGGGACCGCTGTACTGCACCATCACAACAGGGTACTGCTTCGCCGGGTTGAAGTCCGCCGGCTTCAATATCCAGCCGTTGAGCTGCGTAGTCCCGTCCGCTGCAGGCAGGGTGATGAACTCACGCTGTGGAATGTTGACAGATGCCAGGGTACTACGCAACGCAGCATTCTCTTCCAGCAGGCGCAACTGCTTCCCGGTCCCGTCGTGCAACGTGATCACCGTGGGTGTGCGTGCATCGCTGTACCGCAGCACGAAGTAGCGTCCATTGTTACTGAAGGAAGCAGTGTTGAATCCCGGCTTTGGGGAGAGCTTCTGCGGCTCCCCTTTGTTAATGTTGAGGCGGTAGATGTTACGGCGCAGGGGACTCTCGTTGGCCGCCTGATACCATATGGTTTGTGATGCTTCATCCACGGCCAGCAGATCGGTCACGTCGTAGCTGCCCCGCGTGAGCTGCTTCTGCAATGTGCCCGTAAGACCGTAAAGATAGATGTGGCTGTAGCCATCCCGCTCCGAGACCCAGGTAAACTTGTCGCCCATGAAGTGGATGGAGCTGAGCCATTCGGAGTCTATATAGCTGTCGCTCTCCTCACGGAGGATCAACTTGGCGACCGTCGAGCGGGGGTTCACGAAATACATGTCGAACCGGTTCTGGTTCCTGTTGAGGGTCATCACCGCCAACTGCTCCGCGTTGGGCGTAAAGGTGATGCGGGGAATATAACCATCCGCGTCGGAGGGGAGTTCCATGGTGCGGGTAGTGCGGGCGGCGATGTCGAACACGCGGCATTCCACCGTGGCGTTCGCCTCACCTGGCTTGGGGTACTTGAAACGGCGCATGCCGGGGTAAAGCTCCCCGTTGTAGGTCTGGAAGGAGAACTCCTTCACGGCCGACTCGTCGGTACGCACAAAGGCGAGCAGCTTGCTGTCGGGCGAGAACTCCATCAGCCGCGTCACGGCAAACTCCTCCTCGTAGACCCAGTCGGTGGCACCATTGATCACGCTGTTGAGCACCCCGTCGTCGGTCACTTGCGACTCCGTGTCGAAGTCGAACTTGGTGAGGAAGATGTTGTTATCTACCACGTAGGCCAGCATCCTGCTGTCGGGTGAGAAGACCGGCACCATCTGCTTTGCCGGCTGATCACTCAGCCGCCGCACCATGTTGCGCCGCACGTCGTGGTAGTAGTAGTCGGCCCGGAACGAATGGCGATAGATCTCTTCCCGGTCGCGGTAAACCAGCACCCTGTTCTCGTCGGGACTCACCAGGAAGCCCTGAAACGTGTCGAAGGTACAGTTGCGCGCCGTGCGGGTGTCAAACAAAGTATCCACCGCCTCGCCGGTAGCGTAGGCATGCTTCACTACCGCCCTGCGCTCTCCGTCGGCCTTGTAGTAATGGCTCCCGTCGTGCGACGAGGTGAAGGTGGCCACGCCACGCTCGCTATACTTCCCGCTCATGATATCCCCGAGCGATTGACCCACCGCTGTTGCCGGTACCAGCATCAGGAGGGCCGAAAACATTATAATGATCTTCTTCATTGCTTTTGTCTTACTGTTTGCAGCTGCAAATATAGACAAACTGGGCGATAAAATCCCCACCGGAAGGCATCAAATCAGGAAGCGATCACTAGCGGTCTACAAAAAGCTCAGCCAGCTTACTGTCCAGATCCTCACCCCGCAGGTTTTCGGCCACCAGCACACCCTTTTCATCCACCAGGTACATCGTGGGTACAACCCGCACCTTGTAGAGCACATCGATCTCACTGTTGTCCAGGAAACTGGGCCAGGGAAGCTGAACCTCCTCCGATTTCCGGATCCAGTCTTCCTCATTTTCATCTATCGAGATGCTGACAATCTCAAAACCCTGGTTGCCATACTGCTCGTAGAGGCTTTTCAGGTGAGGAATCTCCTTGAGGCAGGGATTGCACCAGGAGGCCCAGAAGTCGATCAGGATGTAACGCTTACCCGCTCTCAGCTCGGCGAAAGAAATCTCGTTGCCTTCGCTCTCCTTCACGGTGAACTCAGGTACCACTGAACCCACGCTACCGGCAGGATATAGCTCCTCAAACACTTTCTTGCCGTAATAGGACTCTTTTGCTTCCTGTGTGAACTGCTCATACCACTCCTTGTTGTCGTCGGTGAAATAGGACATCAGTGTAATCATCATCAACGGTCCCCAGTAGCTGTCCTTGTGATCCATGACCACCTGTTTGTAACTGCGCTCAACCGTGGTGAAGAAATCCTTTTCATCCGCCATCAGCGCAGCATACGCTTCCGTACTTTCAATCTCGTCGAGAGCCTGCTGATTCTTCTCGCCGCGGGCACGGTTTACCCGTTCCAATACCTCCGCATGCTCGGTGGTATAGGCTGTGTGACGTGCATCCATCTCTGCCCGCACCGCTATCAGTTGCTGGTAATAGTCGGTAAGGGGCGATCCGGTCACGGTCACCTCCGACCAGTCGCTGCTCTTGTAACCGTTCGACTCATTCACCTTCACATTGCCCGTGAGGGTGATCTTGCCGTTCTCCAGCATCATGTACTTCGCACCCGGGAGATCCTTCACCTTCAGCAACACCGCTAGCGGCTGCTCCACAATTCCGGTCAGCTCAAAAACGCCATCCGTGACCAGGGTGTCTACCAGCGGGGAGACACTCTCATGACTCACGGGGATCAGCTGTATGCGCGATCCCTCTGGAAGGCCGCTGATTTCACCACTCAGGGTATACCCCTTTTCACTGGTGCTGTTACAGGCCGCTGCAAAAAAGGCCAACATCAACATCACAATAATCTCTCTTGTTTTCATACGATTGATTCGTTTATAGGTTTGTTATTTTTCTACATTTTGATTCACACTGCCATTGCCGGCATTCTCCACGGCCCCCTGCGGAAACGGCATCGTCCAGAGATGAGAGGTGGGTGAAAGGGTGATCTCTGTGCCATCCAACACCTTGCTGCGAGTAACCGGATATATCCCTTCGGCGTTCAGACGACGGGCATCCATAAAAGGAACCTGGGTGAGGATCATCTCGTTGCCTTTCAGCCTGATGACAGCCTGCATCGCCTCCCCGACAGAGGAAGCGGTGAGCGGTTGATAGACCCCCGGCAGGATGCGTGTCTCCCGCACTTTGTTCACCAGGTCCATTGCTTCTGCAAGGTTTCCTGCGCGTGCCAGACATTCAGCCTTGATCAGGTAAACCTCCACGGTGGTGATGCCGCCATAATTGTAAAAACCGGTGATGCCGCTGCGGTAGTAGCTCTCTTGTCCTACCGTGTAGCGCTTCCAGCGGGCAGCGGCACGGGCATCCCCCTCTTCGAAGAGTTCCCACCGCTCCAGGGGGATGCTGCTTTCAGCGGCCTGGTAGGTACTTGAACCGTGACGGAACTGGTAGTTTTCCACATACTGGAAGCCCATGGGCGACGGGAGCAGGCTGTTGAAGTTCTCCGGATTCTCGATCACCGACTTGTGCGTCTCGTAGAAAGCAGTCCAGTCGAAGAGGTTGCTGTTGGCTGCCAGTGCCCGGTCGGCATATTTCAACGCCTCTGCATAATTGCCCATCTGCAGGTAGAGGCGTGCATAGAAAGCATCGGCTGTCGCCTTGTCGGGATGGAGAATGGTCTCGCTCTCCTGTGGCAGATCGCTGTAAGCCTCCTCCAAATCCTGCAGCATGAAATCATAGATGTCCTGCACTGTGGGTTGTGTGTGTGGGGCATTCACGTCGGCACTCGTTATCAGGGGAACACCACCCTTTTGGGAGGCAGTGGCTGCTTCGTAAGTGTCGGAATAGTAGTTCACAATATTGAAGTATGACATGGCCCGTAACACCTTGGCCTGTGCAATCACCTGCTTCCGTTCATCATCAGTCGCTTCGATGGCACCGGGTGCGTTCTGGATGATGAGGTTAAAGACCGAGATGGCTCCGTAGCCCACATAGTAAGCCTGCTCATCCGATTTGTTCAACTCAATGCGGTCTGCCGATTCATCCCAGTTGTAGTTGGCCTTATAGAGAGGGTAGTAGTTGAGGCTTGAGTTGTTCACATGACGGTCGTTCAAGAGGATAAGCGCCTGCAGCGCATCCACCCGCTGAGCAGCATACTCATCCTTGAGCATCAGCGCAAAATCGTTCAGCGTGACCGGTATCTTCTGTCCCTTCGGCACCACGGAGAGGTAATCCTCGCATGAAGAGAAGAGCGAGAGTGAGACTCCGAGCAGAAGTGAGAAAAACGGTAGTTTATGGAATAGTTTCATAGTCGATGCATTTTGTTCGTTAAAAATCGAGGGTAAGCCCTCCCACGAAGGTGGGAGAAGCATATCCGCCCATCAGGTATTTTGCGTCACGGCTCTTGGCAAAGGTGAAGGCGTTCTCCACGTTGAACTGCAAGCGGGCGCCATGCAGCTGCAGCTTCCGCGTGAGCGTGTTGGGCAGCCGATAGGCGAGCGAGAGATTGCTGAGACGTATATTACTCATGTCAAGCACGTTGTGATCGGCATAGCTGTATATCATTCCGGAGTCGTAAAGGTAGTTGGGACTCTCGGCGAAGACCACTGCCGGAATATCGGTATGGGCTTCATCACCCGGCTCCCGCCAGCGATTGGCAATGTCCTTATTCACGGCACCTCCCAGCGAGGTGATGTAGCTGCCCACTGCACCTGACCAGCTGCTTCCCAGCGTGGGCAGGAAGGTGTTGCGCCGCTTGTGTCCGTACTCGTATACCAGGAGGAAGGAGAGCTCCACCTGCTTGTATCGCAGGATACTGCCGAAGGAGCCGCTGAGCGACGGCACGGTCGATCCTGCAAAATCAATGGCATCGAGCGTGGAGGGGTTGGCGGTGGTGGCGTTGCCTTCCGCATCCTTCACCTGTGGCAGCCCGTTCCCGTTCAGCCCCGCCCACTGGTAGGCATAGATGGCATTGTAGGGATTGCCCACAATCGGGTAAGCCTCCGGATAGTCAAGTTGCAAGATGTAAACAGGTGCCTCCACGTTCACATAGGTCACCTCGTTCTTATTGCGGGCAGCTAGCAGCGATGCGTTCCAGTTGAAATCGCGCGTGCGGATCAGATCACCCGAGAGGGAGAGCTCCAACCCGCGGTTGCGCATCTCACCGTTGTTAATCTTATAGGTGTTGTAACCGAATCCTTCGGTAGGAACCCCCATGGTATTGGCCAGCAGGTCTTCCCCATATTTGTTGTAGTAGTCGATGCTCCCCACGAGACGGTTGTCAAAAAGTGCGAAATCAATGCCGATATTGGTGGTGGTGGTCTTCTCCCACGACAACTCGGGATTGGGACGGGTAGATACCGAACCGTAGAGCCCTCCCACATTGTAGTTGTTGGAATAACGGGCGGTCATATAGGGGGCGGCATCCTTGGCGATGTTCCCGCCGATACCGTAGGAGAACCGCATCTTGAGGGCATTCACCTGCTCTACCTCAAAGAAGCTCTCCCTGAAGATGTTCCACCCGGCACCCACCGACCAGAGAGGCTTGTTCTGGTACCTGGAATTGGTACCCCAGAGGTTCGACCTGTCCCAACGTAAGCTGGCGGTAGCGTTGTAGCGGCTGTCGTAGGTATAGCCCGCATTCCCGTAAAACGAAACAAACCGGTTCACTAGCTCCCGTCTGGTGGTCATGTTACTGTTGCTCCAGCTGTTTCCACCCAGGATGGTGGAGAGCGACGAAAGGGCATTGCCGTTCACGGCGGTGTAGGAGAGCATCTCCGGATCGTAGTTGTAGAGGTTGTTACCGGTAGACTCCACTTTCATGTGGCGGGTCTCCGACCCCAAAATAGCCACCAGGTCGTGCAACTCACCAAAGTTCCTGCTGAAATCAAGTTGCTGCCGGAAGTTGTAAGCCTGTGTGACCTGATCGTCGGTCTGATAGATATGTCCGTAAGGCAGATTGTAGGTGACACCTCCCTGTCCGTTTGCCGAGGCGAAACTGTTGACCCTTGAGCGTACAGATATGGAGTTCTTGTCGTTCAGCTGACTGGAACGATAGCTCCCATATTCATATTGAAACTGCGGCGTATATCGCAGCCAGGGGGTAAGCTGAATGGCCAGTCTGGCAAAGGTGCGGCTGGAGAGATCCCTGTTCTTGCGGTGATTCAACCCGATCTCGTCGAGCGGAGTGATGTCCATGTTGTACAACCCATACTGGGCCAGTGTGCTCTGGTAGCTCTCACTGGTACGCTCCTCCACCCTGCTGGTGAAATGAGTGCCGTCGGTGTTCATCAGATTGTTGTAGGGCTGGTAGCTGTATCCCGGCGAAAGTGGTGAGTAGGTCTGTGTGATGCCGCTCCCGTGGTTGAGCCAGCTGCCCAGCTCAAGCTGAATGAAATCGTTGATCCGGGTACTGTTCACGATGTTCAGCCCCAACGATTCACTTCCCGTGTGGATATCCGACGCGGTGTTGTGTCGGTAGGTCACCGACGCCTTGAACAGGTTTCCCTCCGTTCCCTTTGAGAGGGAGAGGTTGTATTGCTGACTCATGGCATCCCGCTTGGCGTAGCGCTCCAACTCATCATAGTAGCGGTATCCTTGTGAGGCCAGTTCGTTGAGGGTAGCCTCCACTTCCGCCTGCGACAACTGACCTGCATAACCTTTGAGCAGGGTCCTGATGCCGTCGCTCGGATAGACGGCTCGTGAGAGGATGGAGGCGGCATAGGCTGCCGCGTTGTCACCCTGCAGGTTGGGATTGTTCAATGCCCACTCCCGTTCTATATCGATCATGGTGGCGGCATCTGCCAGGTTGCCGGTGTAGTAATTGTAAGGTGTTACGGCAAGCGTGCTGGAGAGCGATATGCGCGTCCGTCCCCTTTCGGCTTTCTTCGTAGTGATCACAATTACCCCGTTGGCAGCTCGCGCTCCATAAATGGAGGCGGCGGCAGCATCTTTCAGCACGGTGATGTTGTCAATATCCTCGATGTTCAGCTCAGGTAGATTCTCAATGAGCGACCCGTTTGCATTGTAACGGGTGTTCTCCACCGGGAAGCCGTCAATTACATAAAGGGGTGTGGTCATCCCGTTCATGGAAGTGGTACCCCTTATCAGTCCCCGGTTGTAACCCGCCACTTCCCCTTCCAGCAGGCTGCTGAGAGAGTGGGGACGTTTGAGCTCCAGCTTCTCCGTGCCAATTTTGGCAAAAGCACCGGTCACCCGCTCACGTGAGAGCGTCTGGTAGCCGGTTACCACCACCTCATCCAGCAACTCTTCCGAGGGTAGCAGCCTAACCTGATAGCTTCCTGCCTGCGACAACGACACAACTTGTGTGATATATCCAATAAAAGAGACCTCCAACTGACCGATATCCTCACCGATGGTGAGACTGAAATGACCGTTCAGGTCGGTTGCCACTGAGGCGACCGATTGTCCCTCGCGTACCGGAATCTCTTTCACATGTGCTCCCGGTAGCGGTTCTCCCCGCTCATCAGTCACAATCCCGCTGATTGTCCGTTCGCGGTATGCTCCCTGTGAAGTGATATCCGGGATGTACAAAGCAAAAAACGTGACGAACAGCAGTAAATACAGTGGAAATCCCGCCTGTTTGTCAATGAAAAACTCCCTTATCTGCATAATTGTCAATTTTAACCATTAATCTACATTAATTTGCAAATAAAAGGATAAAAGGGAGAACTGCCTCCGTCAGGTGATATCCAATAACGTCAATTGCCGAACTTGGATGGAAAAAGGTGCTGATTCATGGGGATTAAGCATGCCGGACTCCTTTGGCAATCTTGTTTTTGTACTGGGTGGGTGTCATGCCCACCACCTGCTCAAAGGCCTTGTAAAAGGTGGTCATGGAGCTGAACCCAACGTTCTGCGAGACGCTTTTCAGTGAGTCTCTGTTTTCCGCATCGCTCAGCTGCCGCACCGCATCATTGATGCGATGCTCATTCACATACCGGGTAAAGGTGAGCGAGGTCTGCAGGTTGATGATCTGTGAGAGATAGGTGCGGTTGCTGCCCAATATCTCCGCCACCTTCTCGCGGGTCAGCAGGTTGTCACGATACACCTTCTCCTCAACCATCAGCTTCTCAAGCCTGGTGAAGAGATCAGCACCCTTCTCGCTGGTTAGCGACGAGACGACGTACCGTTTCTCGTACCCCTCCGGCTCCGGTGCGGCAACCTGTTCCAACTCGGCCTCCAGCTGAAGCAGCTTCTCCTGCAACTGCTTCTCGTTCCGCATGCGGGTACGGTACTGTGCGATGATCGCACCAAAAAAGCGGTTGCGACGCCATATCTGGTAGAGCAGGAAGAAGATGAGCAGAAGGACCTCGATCAGCGAGAGGATGAGCAGTTGTTCGTTCTTTGTTTTCTTTAGCAACACCATCTTCGCCTCCCTGATCTGATTCTCCTGACGCTCGCTGTCGTACTTCATCCGCAAATCACCCAACGCCCGTTCCTTGTCCGCGTTGAAAAGGCTGTCGCTCTCTTTCTGAAAACGGGTCTGCCAATGCAGTGCCTGCTCGAAATCACCGACGGTCTCGTAGCAGAGGGAGATCTCTTTCATGATCTTGTCGCGGTGAATAGGGTTGTTGTGCCTGTGGGTCAGATCAAGTGCCTCTCTCAGCAGGTGGAGAGCCGTTTCTGTCTCCGACATGGCACGGCGGGCCCTGGCATATCCATACAGCGCAAACACGAGTGATGAGGTGTTGGCCTGCTCCCGCTCATCGACCGCTTTTTCAAAATAGACGATGCCCTCCTCCACCCTCTCCTGTGCCAGCAGGATATGTCCATAGAGACCATAGACATTGGTATGGTCGAAAAAATGATTCTGTTTCATCAGGAACTCAGCCTCCTTGATGTAACGCAGTGCCTCTTCGTAATCACTTACCAGGTAATACATGTAGGCAGCATTGGTCGCCGCAGCATAAATCAGATAGGGATTGCTCACCGCATGGCCCCGGTTGTAGGCTTCAAGCGCGTAGGGTAACCCCACGGGATCCTCTTTCAGATAATAAATCCCGGAAATATTGATCAGCAGGATGTTGTGCAGTTGCTCATGACCCGCACGCCTAGCCGCATCAATTCCCTGAAAGAAATAATCGATGGAACGGTAGTAATCTTTCTCCAGATTCGCCGCATAGAGTCCGAGGCCGTTGAACACGGAACAGAGTGCCGAGTCGTTCTGCTCTCGCACGGCAATCGTTTGGGCGTTTATGAGATTGGCATATGCCTCCTTCTGCACTCCTTTCATCACATAGGCCTGTCCCAGTGCGATATGTGCGTAGAGCATCGCGAAATCTTCATCGCGGTTGCTTTTGCCCACCCGGAGCAGGTGGCTGGCCCAATGAATCGCTTCATCATAGTTGGCCTGGTACAACGACAGAAAGCTGATCTCTTTCAACAGATGCACATCATCCGGATGTTGTTTCAGAGACTCTTTTTTGCGTACAATTGTTTCTGAGATTTCGTTTTGCGAAAAAAGATTCAGTGAAACAAACAGGGTGAACAGTATATAAAATATGAATGATCTCATTGCTACATTACAGTCTACAAGTAGAAAAATACTTCTTATTCCATAGGCATATATTGAGCATTTTATTCTATTTAACCCTTAAAAACCTTCAAAATGACATCATACAACCTATAAACAAACAGCTCAAAGATAGGCATAATTTTCCTCATTTCATCTTATCATCGGCTCTCTTCGTTTCCAATTCTTCTCACAAAACAGCTTTTCTATTGTCCTCTTGCATATTTTTTTTGTATTTTCGTCAAAATTTGAAAACGTTAGCACTGAATATCATTTCAACTGACAACTGACAACTGATCACTATGCAACCAAACGAAGTAGAAAAGAAAGCAATGGAACTACCTGGCAACGCATACAGCGAGCTGCAGCCGGGAGAAGAGTACAAGCCGGTGTTGCCGGAAGACAAACCGGTGAAGGAGGTCACCTCCTGGTCGGTGGGCATGGGACTGCTCATGGCGGTGATCTTCTCCGCCGCGGCCGCCTACTCGGGACTCAAAATCGGGCAGGTGTTCGAGGCAGCCATCCCCATCTCCATCATCGCCGTAGGGGCCTCCGCAGCCTTCCGCCGCAAGAATGCACTGGGACAGAACGTCATCATCCAGTCCATCGGTGCCTCCTCGGGCGTCATTGTGGCGGGTGCCATCTTCACCATCCCGGGGCTCTACATCCTGCAGGCCAAATACCCCGAGATTCAGATCAACTTCTGGCAGATCTTCTTCTCCTCCCTCTTTGGCGGCTTCCTTGGAATTCTCTTCCTGATCCCCTTCCGCAAGTACTTCGTCAAGGATATGCACGGCAAGCTCCCCTTCCCGGAGGCTACCGCCACCACCGAGATCCTGATGACCGGTGAGAAGGGGGGCAACCAGGCCCGGCTGCTGATCACCAGCGGCCTCATCGGCGGGCTGTTCGACTTCTGCTTCTCCGCCTTCCGTCTCTGGAGCGAGGAGATCACCACCCGCATCATCCCCGCTGGAGCGGTGCTGGCCGACAAGTTCAAGATGGTATTCAAGTTCAATGTCAGCGCCCTCATCTTCAGCTTCGGCTACCTGGTGGGACTCCGTTTCGCGGTGATCATCACCGTGGGGTCGCTCCTCTCCTGGCTGGTGCTGATCCCGCTGGTGAATGAGATAGGTGAACTGGCAGCCGCCAATGGCGGTATGAATCCCTTTGCCGCCCTCTCGGCAGAAGAGATCTTCGCCACCTACGTGCGTCCCATCGGCATCGGCGCCATCGCCATGGCCGGCATCATCGGCATCATAAAGTCCTCCGGTGTCATCGGCAGCGCCTTCAAGCTGGCCGTCAGCAAGAAGGGAGTGGCCGGGGGTATCAAGGAACAAGGGAAACGGACGCAGCGCGACCTGGCGATGTCGTTCGTGATGCTCTTCCTCTTCCTCACGCTCATCGCCGTCTTCATCTTCCTCCTCTTCGGCGTGGAGATCACACTGGTGCAGGCCATCGTGGCACTGCTCACCATCACCATCATCTCCTTCCTCTTCACCACCGTGGCAGCCAACGCCATCGCCATCGTCGGCTCCAACCCGGTGTCGGGCATGACGCTCATGACGCTGATCCTCTCCTCCGTGATCCTGGTGGCTGTAGGCCTCGAGGGATGGCAGGGAATGGTGAGCGGACTGATCATCGGCGGCATCGTCTGCACCGCTCTCTCCATGGCGGGCGGCTTCGTCACCGACCTCAAGATCGGTTACTGGATCGGCACCACACCCGCCAAACAGGAGTCCTGGAAGTTCCTCGGCACCCTGGTGTCGGCAGCCACCGTGGGAGCGGTCATCTTCATCCTGAACGAGGCCTATGGCTTCGTCGCCACCCCCGAGCACCCCAACCCGATGGTGGCCCCGCAGGCAAACGCCATGGCTGCCATCATCGAACCCCTCATGGCCGGCAGCGGCGTCAGCTGGATGCTCCTCGGCATCGGCGCCATCATCGCCATCCTGGTCAACTGGCTCGGCATCTCACCCCTCGCCTTCGCCCTCGGCATGTTCATCCCGCTGCCGCTCAACACACCCCTGGTGGTGGGGGGACTGCTCAACCACTGGATCAACAAGAGCAGCAAGGACAAGGCGCTCAACAACGCCCGTCACCAGCGCGCCATCCTCATCTCCTCCGGCTTCATCGCCGGGGCAGCGCTCTTCGGCGTACTGGGTGCCCTGATTATCTTCCTCACCGGCAACGGCGAAGTGCTCAACCTCAACCTGTGGGCAGACCCACACGGCACCGGTGCACAGATCACCGCGCTTATCGCCTTTATCGGCCTCCTCGCCTACTTCGTCTGGGAATCGAAACGGGCGAAGAAAGAGGATTAGAACGCTAGAACGTTAGTAAGTTGGTACGTTAATACGTTAATATGAAAAAAATATACTCCTTTTCACCACCCTTCTGCTGGCGCTGGCCTGCACGAAGAAGAGCAGCAATTCGACCCAAAATGACGAGGGCGACCTGACGCAATATGTGAACCCTTTCATCGGGACCGCCTTCACGGGACATACCTTCCCCGGTGCCACCTACCCGCTGGGCATGATGCAGCCGGGACCGGAGACCGGCAACTTCTCCTGGGAGAATATGTATGTCGATAAAATCGAGTGGAACGGGGCGCCCTACGAAAAGAATTTCATCACCTACGAACAGATTATGCAGGGAGGCACCCTCCTGTTTCATATGACCGACACGCCAAAAGATCGGTAGGCTTGTAAAAAAACAGCAACTTTTGCAGGAGGAGAGAGATTGGATTCGGCAAGGACTGGACTGGTGCCCCTCCAAGCCCACTCCAAGCCCACTCCCAAGCCCCTCCAATTTTTATTGGAGGGGCAGACGCCTTGTCCTTTCCCATGTCTAGCCAAATTGGCAAACAGTTTTATCAGAAACAAAAAATCTACATGGGCAATCCAGGTGCACATATCTCCAACACAGGACAGCTTTTTACAGAGCTGCCTCAGTCCGCTTATCGTTCGAAACCCTACAACCCCATCGAGCTGAGTGAATAAGCGTTAAACAAGTCAATATGAATAAAATAGAGTTAACAACAAGAGCTCAACCAGCGTTAAATCCACTTCATCTATTTCTTTGATATTTTGATACTTAGACA
>Ga0209510_1002125_pt1 | contig 20967 bp, 48 predicted proteins | sample BiotimSIPDNA_FD_185749 | JGI IMG/M metagenome (GOLD analysis project Ga0209510, IMG submission 185749) | Anaerobic biogas reactor microbial communites from Washington, USA - Biogas_R1 time_0 SIP DNA (SPAdes) (version 2) | ecosystem: Engineered > Bioreactor > Anaerobic > Unclassified | place... | reverse complement strand
TGGTGTGTATGCCATCAGCCTCTCTATTAGCTCGATGGTGTCTAACCTTGCAACGCCGATATTCTCTTTGTTGTCAAAATCCCATATCAGGTAATTGGAATATACCGACCCATCGTAAGACGGTTTCTTATCACTGGTATCTTTAAAAAACTCCTTGACTTTATCCTGATGATAAAACACTGAGTTAAACCCATTAATAACCTCTTTACCGTAGTAATCCAGATCATAGATGTGTTTACCAGGAGGTAACATAACTATGTTACCTCGATTACTGATAGAATGCTTGATGATCTCTACGTTACGGAAATCTGAGATGTTCATCAATCCTCCACTTAAATACATTGTTAAAATGCTACATAATGATAGAATAGAGATATTTTTTCATTTTCGAGTTTGTTAGTGTCGGTCATTTTATCCATTCTCCTTTAAGGTTTCTCATCGATATACCATTGCGTCTTAACTCCTCCGGTGTCCTTTTTTTAATGACAATTTCTGAGCCAGAGCCGCTTACAAAAATCTGAACAGATATAACTGTGCTTGAAGATTTTTCTTTTAACGTTTTTATAAAATCATCAATTAATTCTTCCATAATCATTCCTCCTTCATAGTAGCAACGTGATGCGGAGAGGGGCAAAAGCCCCCACCGATAAATTCAAAGCTGCAAATAGGGCAGCGGTAACGCATGGTTACCACAAACTACTTAATGTTCGTTCTACAATAGCCATAGCGCCTTCACCAATTCTATCAGATTCGACTTCGCTTCTGAGTCGCTTTAAGTCACAAATCTGCTTTTTGACGGACTTGAGTCGGTCAATACTACTAAGCAGCTTGTCTGTCTCGCACTTAATAACGCCATCAATCAATGCGAGTAAATTAGCCTTTTCACTGTTGATCTCTGCTTCTGCAGCCTTTTTCCTCATGTCAACTATTACTGATTCCATTCCCATGTGGTCCACCTTTCTTTGGTTGTGAGGTTTATTCCTCGTTTATGTTTGCTTCAGGATCGTTAATAGTCACCTGATGTATCTGGTTTATTTCCTCTTACTCCTGTTAATCCCACTAATCACTCTCTGATAATTCTTCCTCATCTTTGTCATAATAAACTTATGTAGATGAGTCTTACGTTCTGATGGGGTACATGTCTTCAACCACGCCTGAGCACTGTCCCATGTGATCTTAGGATCAAACCCGTTCTTAAAAAATGTATCATTGATTAACTTCTTATACTCCACATCCTTAATAGCTTCACCAAACCACCAATCTACTAACTTAATATACTGATCCTCTGATACTTTGTTATCAATACAGATATCCTTGTTCCAAACAAGACCTGTTACATCTGATATCAATGGTTCTTTCTTCTTACCCTTACGAAAGAATAGTGTTGGCGGTTGTGTCCCATCCTTTAACATCATAGGTATGAGTATCACTGACTGATAACCTTCCAGATCATCTATAGTTGGTACGTGTTCGTATTCATTCAGGTTAATCTTAATTGGTTTACTCATTTTCTTTCTCCTCTCTGTAATTAAAACCAAAATCACTCCAATGTTCTCCATCAATTACATCTTTGTATGATTTAACTTTTCTAATATACCATCCAGAATCTTCTTTCATAAAATTAACATCTTTAATACCCATAATAAAAAATTCTTCTGGTTTATCGTTTATTTCATGTAATCCATTATTATAAGATGTCCATTTAGTAGAAACTACAACTGATAAACCAGAAAAAAACGAAATACCAAAAGAATCTACGCTTGCTACAACCACAATATCACCAACATACAACTGTTCACCTCTTACATCTTTTAATGGTGTTGGAGTACCAACATCACCTTCTCTACAGTTACCAGAATATACATACATCATATCTTTCTTCTCCTTTAAAATGGTAAATAATTATCTCTACATTCAACTGAACAGAATCCTTTACGGAAATCCCGTACCTTACTCTTGAACATGAACTTGTTACAAGTGGCACAGAATATCTTACCTCGTAGCATATTCCTAATGATATGTTTCAGATGGAAGTGTTTATATCTCTCAGATAAGGCATCGTTATAGCCTTTCATGTAAGAGTTATACTCAGCTTCACTCATCTGCTGGACCGTTGCATCTAATGCTGCCAATGATTCGTCATCCATAGTTTACTCCTTTATATTAGCAATAATGTTAGTTCTGATGAATTTATATACTTTACCAAGTTCTTCAACAGTTAATCTTTGTAATTCCTCATTTATATTTTTAATAAAAGGCTGTCTAATATCTGATACAGTATTTTCTTCGATCATTTTATCTTTTTCCTTTCTTCATCACATACAAAACATTTCAGATCATTCAAGTACATATCTAACTTAATCTGATCTACCCATTGATCACCATATTTTTCTTTCAGTTCTTCTAACGTACAGTAATGATTTCCCTTGCCAGGTCCGATCCTTTTATTAACCACAAAATAATGTTCTCCTGCTCCGTACCGTTTACTCAACTGTGCATGTAATCCAGTTGCCTCATCTTTACCTTCAGCTATCTTATACTGATCCAAAGGCTTCAATCTGTACCGTTTCTTTAGTTGTTCAGGGTTCAGCTTAATCTCATCCTTCAACCAGTTAGTTATCTGTTCTATTGATAGTTTAAGAGATTTACCTTCAAGAGCCAACGGTTTAATGTATTTCTCGTAAACTGTTTTAGCAATAGGTGAACAGTCTCCACGCACTATACGGATACCTTTAGCTTTCACTTTACCATCATCACTAACATAGATATATTGCTTCTTTACAAAGTTGTTTGAATCATCTCTAAAGAAATAGATATATTTAATCTTCGATTCAAAAGCAAAACCATGAGTATCTATTCTAATATTCATAGACTTTCTCTGCCACTCAGAAATATAAGCCATCGTTTCTTTTACTTTATATTCACTACCAAAAGGATCTTTAAAGAATATAGAATCTGTATCAGTATATAAACACTCATATCCTTTCTGTTCTAAACAGGTTCTGGCATGAAGGATCGTTCTTCTACCCATTGCCGTAATGTCTGATGCTGTTGTTTCGTTATAAACAGATTTAAACTTGGGACTTCCAGATATGCCAAAAATCGTATTTATCAAGATTTTAATTGCTAATCTCTCTTTTTCATATTTGTTTTTTTCTTCTTGTGGTAATGTTTTATCTTTAATCTTCTCTGTTACCAGTAAACGTTTACCATATAGATCCTGTAATGCTTTCTCTACTTTACCCATCACTCTCGAATATTTACCCTTTAGTCCTTCATGACTATTACCATAATGAGTAGGATAAATTTCAGATCCTTTCCAATATTCTTCATCACTATTTGTTACTGGAGAATATAAGTTAAATCCCATCATCATATGAGGATATAAACTTGACGCATCATATAAATATATGTCACCAGAATCATAATCTTTGTATGGTTCAGCTACAAAACCACCCTCAAATAAATCATCTGTATCTTCCACTGAATCATCGTATTCTTCAGGTAATCCAGCAATATTACAGATACATTTATATGCTGTTGCTCCTGGACGACACACTAACCAACTCATCTTTCTCTGGTTGTTAGCATCCATATACTCTCTGAATCCATAGAAAAAATCATAGTAATATTTAAACAGGTCGTCACAACTCATCAAATCACCAAACAGGTAATCTTCCAATTGCTGATACTCTTCACCTTCGAGTTTATCTTTCTGAAGTAAAGAATAATCAAACTCACCTTTCTTATGTTCCAGATTGAAACGCTCACAGAGCTTTTTAAGTGATCTGTCACCTTGATTGAGATCGAGATACATCATAGACTTTAATCGATTGTCGGTGATTACATAGGTATCAATGATGATAGTGGTTCCTGGTATAATGAATCCAGCACGTTCCAACACTGGTATATCATAATCCTTAATGTTATGACCAATAATGTAAGGAAAGTAATTTAATACTCTTTGTATCTGTTCACGTTCAGTATAATGATAACAAACATTCTTCCCCTTAAAGTTCCTAAACCCAATATATCTCAACTCGTCCACTTCTGGATCTGGTGTACCTTTAGGACACCACGTCTCAATGTCAAGTACCACATACCTCTCACTTATCTCAACCATAATAATCTCCTATTCATACAATTTCTGAGCCCAGTCACGACGTTCTTGTAGTGTTAGTACATTTACTTCATCGCCTAACTTCAGTACTCTTCGTTGTTTCTCGTTATCCAAATCATATTCCCATATCTCAGGATAATACTTAGTACCTCCACGGTATATTTGTTCCTTCTCAGCCTCCTTTAAAGCTAACATCTCATCATCAAACACACCTAATACATAACTGTGTTTTTCTCTATCAGCAAAACGATACATAGTAACTACATATACTAACACGATTCCTCCTCATTCAAAATCAAACATCGTTTCTTTCTTATCCACCATCTTACGAAACATTTCCAACATCTCATCAGCTATATAGCCAGCTAAATATTGGTATAACTCAAACCTATGAGGATCATTTACTGGTATAGTATTGAGATGGTCGATAGCATATTCGATATATTTGAATGATGGCTGTTGTTTAAGTTCGTTGTGTTCCATAGATTCCTCCAAATGAAAAAAGGAACACCCACAGCATTATTGCTATGGATGTACCTTGTTAGTTTAACTAAAACGGCAGAGTGTCGGAGTTATCTTCGGTATTACTACCTACTGGTTGACTCTGCCGACCTTCTCTCTGTTGTGGTATGAAGTCATCAACATATACAGTGAATTTATTACCGTACTTATCTTCTTCTCTCATCTCACTGATGATGAGATTGACATACCCAGCACTGTTTACAAACTGCTGTAACTGCTCTGGTTTAAGTCCGATTCTGATGTTACCGAATTTACCTACATTCTTACCTTTACCTACGTAATTACGTTCTGACATTTTGCTACTTCCTTTCTTTTATTCTGAATTCATCAGTGAATAAATTACCATCTAAATCATTAATACCACAACACCCAAGTGAAAAATAAATGTTATTTGTAATGTCTCTTATTTTCCCGTCACCAAGAACATTACCAACCATATGTTTTAATACTATAGCCTCCTCCTCACTTAACTCAAGAATAATCTTATACTGTTTTATCGGTACTTTCTGTGCTTTAGCCATTGACTACTTCCTTTCTACGAGAGCTTTAAGTTTTTTGTATAGTTTAGTTTGAACATCTTTATCAATCACACTTTCCAGTTTTGTTATCTTGTGTGATAACAGAAAGTCATTGTACTTATCTTCACCTACTTTCTCTTTGAGTTGTTCCATTGCTGTGAGGAACTGCGGTGATGCTTTGGGTTGTTCTGGTGGAGTTGGTTCAGCACCAGAGTTAAGCCAATTAAGAAATATCTCACCCGTTTTCTCAGATATGACATGCTCCTTACCATCAAACAAAGACGTTCTATCTTTCTTGGCTTCAGCCATGTGGTTCTCATTCAGATTAAACACTGTTGTCATCTCGAAATCGAGGCCGTCACGTTGCTGTGGGTCCATTCCAACCTTAGTAACCTTACGTGTGTTTTCATCAACAACATAACCCTGTTTACTCCGACATGTTGCAATAATATGACACTTAGATTGGAGGATAGATTCAATAAACTTTGTGTGACGAGGTGTTACCTTTGCCCAGTCCTGAAACCTACCACCAAGTTTATTCTGAATTTCAAGACAACCGCCTTCCCCATTCCATTCCTGGCTGAGCGAGTCAACAATGATAACATCGTAACCAGCATCTTCACACTCTTTGATTGCTTCAATGTATCTTTCTGGTGTATATGGTATTCCTAATTCCAACACGTCAAATTCATATCCCTTCAATAAGGGATGATCTGCATATAAACTGGCTGATCCCTTTTCGGTGTCAATAATCACAGCTCTACCAAATACTTTGGCAATCAACAAAGCCGACAATGTTTTACCTGAACCACTTGCTCCTTCAAGTAAAATGCGAAGTTTACTCTTTTTCTTAGTTGCTTTTTGAATCCTACTCATACTAACTCCTCCTATTAATTGTTAAAATTACTGTTCGTTACTTAGTGTCAAAATTACAACCGGTGGTTCAATATCCGGCCTCTTTAAGCGCTTTTCTGATAGCCTGACAGGTAGGGTCTAATGACATATAATTACCACACCCTTCACCGTAACAGGTATCCATCCTTGTTATAAAACCCCCTATTTGATCATGTAACTCTTCTTTCTTTTCAAATGTAATTGTTACTGTTACAGGTTTAAACTCTTCAGCCAGTTTTTTCACTTCCTTAACTTCCACTTTCATACTTTTTCACTTACCCTTTCTGTTAATTGCTTAACTTCTTTTTCAAATTGTGATTTGATTGTATGTAAATATAATAAATGTTTAAATATTTCCCAACCGGTTTCTATCATTTTTTTAGGTACTGGTATTAATGATACAAGATTAATATCATCAATCACCTGATCAATGTCTTTATTTACTTTAACAATCAAATACCCATCCGGTCGATAATTAGTAGCTTCTCTGATCAAATGATCATAAGCACCAAGCTGGATGATATTAGAAGCCCATATACCCTTAGATGATTTAGTATCATTTAATAATACTGGTTTTTCCATACCAAGCCCACATAAATATGCTGCTACAACTTCATTTTCAACGGTGCATTTAATCCTCCTTGTATCACATTGATATATATTATCTGGACATCCGCCAAACTGATACTCTTCAGACACCAAAGCAATCTCGGATTCAAGACAAGTTAAAGCCAGATCCGATTCTAACTGTTTATACTTATCTACTGCTTTCTCAGCAATAAGAACGTCTTCGAATGACATCTTACTTGTATCTTCTTCTGGTACTGGAGCGTTATAAATAAGATGCTCAATACACAGATGAATGTAAGTACCAAGATCACAAGCCTTATCCCGTTTTTCATATGGATCTATACCTTGTTTCATACTCGAATAAACCCAACGCATTAACGCTTCTCTATTCCAACCCAAATTCCCTATAACTGTAGTAACTGATGGTACTACTTTACCAGTATTATTGTAATATTTCTGTGTGGGCATAATCATCTCCTAATGTTACATGTTTCCAATTAATACCATTTTTAATTGCTGAAATAGTTGATATTGCTACACCAAATTTAGAAGCTAAGTCTTTTATTTTGTAACCTCCCCTAAATAGAATCTTTTTAATTTCCATTACAGATTCTTCAGTTAAAATAGAACGACCGGATCTCGATCCTTTAACTTGTTTATCGTTATTTATTCTATCAATTATATTATTCTTGTGTGTATCCCACCTTAGATTTTCTAATCTGTTATTTAATGGATTATCGTCTTTATGACAACACTCCATACCTTCAGGACAAGGGCCAACAAATGTTATTAAAACAAGTCTGTGAACGTACAAATTGTTACGCTTACCATTTTTATGGAGACTAACATACAATCTACCAGATCCAGCTTTCTTCGGTTTTAATAATATGTCAGGTTCTTCATAAAAACCACAACCACATCGTTTTAATCTACTCAAACTCTTCACCCTGCCCATATTACTAACCCGATAATACCCCTCATATCCAGGAATATCCTTCCATATCTCTTCTTCCACTTACATCCTCCATATTCCAATAAGTAATGTAACAACAATCGATATTAAACTAATAAGTGTAATGATTCCTGAAATAACAAACAGTTTTGAACTACTTATTATTTTATCACTTTCGTCTCTAACCACAGTATCGAAATCAACTCTCATCAAGAACAAACTAACTAAAAACACCACTACTTCAGTTAAAAATATTTTACCTAACAATCCTATTTCCATTATTCACTCTCCTTATATCTTACGTTAAAATAAATCGTGTATGAAAGTACACACCATAACTGATAATCCGCTTATAACAGTTATATATCCTGTTACAGTAAATATAGTATCGTTTTTGTCTTCGTTGATTTTACATATTATAAAAGACGGAATAAACAAAACCATCGAAATCAGAAAGATTTTATCAAGTAATGACATATTTTTCCTCCATTTCGTTTACTCATCTTTATAAAAATGTTCATCAAAGTATAATTCTCTTACTTCATCTTCATCCCCATCCATAATATCCAATAAAAAAATATGAAGTGAAAGATCTTCCGTTATTGTACAATCTACACTACTCATTACTCTACTACCTCACTTTCTATTGGTACACGTATCGTTTATTATAATATACAGTTAAATTTATAGAATGGCAAGAAGATTATTTAAAAAGACGTTCAATAAACCAAGGAACACTTTCATCATTGAATATTGTTACCTGGCCAATAATCCCTTTATCGTTCTCCTCTACTTCTTCGATTCCCCAAAACTCCCCTTTGAATGGGTTTGGTTTGTAATCTCCGTTAGTTGCATGTCTGGTTACATCTGATTTGTTTATAGCTTTAACTGATAGATTACTTGATTCTCTTACGTACCTATCTCTATCAGCTTTAGAAGCAAATACGTATACGATTGTATCATTAGAAAATCCATAACTGGTACTACTACCACACATTGATTCTGCTGAAAAATATTTTCTCATTCTTTATTCCTCCTTATCCACTTAGCTATTCCTTATAAACAAAGCATTTTTTAACATTAATATTAATATCTCTGTTGTTTATAGTCATCCCATATGGTGACTCTATTTCAAATAATATTTCAGAATACGTCCCAATAATTGGAAACGTTTCTATTGCTGCTTGGAGTGTCGAGAAGGCATATGTTACCAACTCGCCATACGGACCCTTTTTAACGACTGTTATTATTTCCATTTTTTTTCTCCTTTCAATTAAAATTCAGTTTCAACATAATTTATCCGTTTATCATTTTCGTATAATTCCACTTTGGTATCATATCCAAAGTCAAAAGTGAATCGTTATTGGAGTTATTAACAAGTTATAAGTGATTAGTGTATTAAGAAATTGTTTTCCATTGCTTCAGTAAGCGTATCATAGTATTTTACTCCCATTACTATAAAATTGCTTTCATTGCGGGTTTTTTCATTATAACAGATAATTTTAAAATCTTTATAAGCATACAGATATAAGGGAAAATACTGTGTGTATTTGTCATCAATTATTATTATGTTGTCTGAATCTGGCCTTTTGTAAATACGATATTGTTTTTTATCATATTCGACTATAATACAAGTCTTTTCGTATACATACGTTTCCGGTTTATTGAGAATAGTGTTAAAGTTTTTATACTCTCTTATTTCTCTGATTTTTGGAAATAGAACCGAAAGTATATCTTTTGTAAACTTCACAGTGGAGTAGTTTTTGATGGTGAATATCCCATCTGTTATAATTCTCGTTCTCTCATTGTATACTAATATAGTAGAATTTTTATAAACTTTCTGTAATGTTTTTTCGTCTAATAATTTTATATACATAATATGACTCCTGTATATTGATGTGATTTAAATAGTGATAAGTCGGTATGTGTCTTGAAATTTTCAAGACACTAATAAAAATGAAAGGATTCCTAGTCCACAACCTATCAGTGAACCGGATAGTAGTATGATTAGAAAAATGACAAGAGATAAGAATAGTTTATAGATCATCTGGTCCCTTTCAATATATATTTTGGGTTTTGGTTTATTTATGATTATTTACTCCTGTTGATTTTTCTGCTTAATTGCTGTTGTTTTCTCTTATTCTTTTTAACTGATTGCGGTTTAGTTCTGTTTGTGTTGCGTTTAATATGTGAGACTCCTTTTTGATAAGGTGTTCTGTTCGTTAAATGGGAACAATCCCACTTTATATAGTTTGTTATCGGAAATAAGGTATAACTCATTATTATCCCCTTTCAGTTATCTATCCGCATAGAGAAACATTTCAAAATCTGAACCTAATAATCTTTTCATATTAGATTGAATTTTTAAACATGCTTTATGTGTTTGTTCTGCTTTTCTTGAATCGATATCATATCCGAATTCTCTACAAAATTCTTCAAAGTCTTCTGATATACTTGCATCGGATAGTAAACAATCTAATACTTCCTCAGCTTCCGGTTCATGTGTAATACCATACCCTTGCCAAAAATCAAAACTAAATGATCTGCCTTGATATATGAGTTTTAAACGATACGCCTTAGCATTCTTTTGCCACTCATCCCATTTATCATATTTCAATTTCGGTTTATTGGATACAATAACAAGTTTTACATTTTTGGATAAGTCTTTTAGTGTCAGCATAATAATAACTCCTTATCTAAATGTTTCTTTATTCTTCTTCGTTATCTTCTTCTGATTCTGCTTTTTCTGCCAGTATTTCATAATAACTGTATTCACTTCTTTTCTGTTCGAAGTTAAGCATATCTAGTTCTTTGAGATAGTCTTGTATCTGTTTGAATACTCCATCATTAGTAACATTAAACCCTACTCCACAAAACCAGTCCAGAAATACGTATTCTATGGCTCCATTATCATAGAAACGTATCTCCTCTAAAGGACCACCACACGACAATTGATACCTGAAGTAATCTCGTTCTGTATCTTTGTCCAGTTCTACGTAATCAAATGATAAACCATACTGATCGAATCTTTCTATATATTGTTCCCTTATATCATCTTGTAAGGGACTGGAAAGCATATCGAAAGTATCGTCATTTGATAAATTATTTTCTTCTTTCTCTTCTTTGATTTGATCCAGTATGTCACTATCCATATCTGAATCGGACAATAATTTCCCAATGGTTAAACTATCAGAATTGAAAAACATATTCAATGTATCTCTAACACGTAAAAGACTTTCACGTCCAACCTGTTCAAGATTCTTTTCTGCATTGTCATTAAGGAAATTGATTGGGTAATACATAATAACTAACTCCTTATTGAAGTGAATTTAATCTGTTTAATATTTAATCGTCTATCCAATTACAATTGAATAGCAGTGTTTCTGCAAGATCAATTGTGTAATTACCTAAACTAACTATCAGTATAATAAAATCAATTATGTGTGCAAAACTAATAATAAAATAACCAATTTTGCCTTTTAAACTTTTATACTTTAACTTTCTTAATTTTATCTTCATTCTATCACTTCCTTTTTTATCAGTTTAATATTGATTATAGCACATATAGGACAGTTTTCTGCTAACAGTATGCTATTGATATTAGCTTTCTTGCTGGTGCCTGTTACTGTCAGTTTGGTAGTACCTTTATCATGTTTAAGAGTAATTTGATGAGTGTACAGAGTCATAGTTGTTACTCCTTTATTGGTTGTGGGTTATAATCTGTACCAAGACGTATAGTCAACTGTTGATGTTAATTGATTATATCTTATTCCGCTTGTTCGATAAGGAAGTTGAAGCACCACTCTTCGAATTCTTTGGAAATATCCAAAGAACAGAGTGCATTGCTGATTACACCAATATCAAAATACTTACTGATGATTCTCAAATACCTGGATGCTATGATATCGAAAGACTTCTTTCGCTCATCCAGACTCTCAAACTGCCGAAACTGTCTATTGTGTTCCGGTAGTTCAACAACTTTTCCTTTTTTCAGACACTCTGCGAGAGTGTCCTTGTTCAATAGTGGAGCCGGAATAGACAAATACCGGCCGTGTAGGGAAAGAGTAACAACATCATAGTACGCCGATAATGGATCACCGGCGTTTTCATATTTTATTTCGAAGTTTTCCAGAAAAACTACCGCTAACCCGAAGGTTAGATTAGATAACTTATAATCTTGTAAATTTTTGGCCTTGTTGGACAGGCCAATAAGACTATATAATGCTTTAATCTTTTTCTTTCTTGTCATAACTTTCTCCCTGTCATAGGTTTATAACTAATTTGTAAGAGTGCACATTTATATTATCTGATAAAGTGCACTCTGATATCGGTCACATTACAACCGACATCAGATAAACAGTTAGTGTGTGAAAAATAACTGTCTGACTCACAAGACACCACATAATCTGTGGCATCATACTCTTTTTTATACTTTTCTAATTCATCAAGAAAAGCGTTAAAATGATCACGGTCTATTTCGTCTACCGGCTCATTATTGATCAATGCCGGCAATAAATAAGATGGAAATCGGTATTCGTGAACTTCAACTACTCTCATAGTTGTTACTCCTTAGCTTTCTGTTCACATTCATTATATGCATCCATATAATCTTTACTTGAAGTAAGGAACATTATTTGTTCTGCAAAAAGTCTGCATATAGCATGATTATTGCGGCTTTCAGTTCCTTTTACATCTTCACAGATTTTACTCATTATTCGTGAGAACGAATGGATTACTCCAGATAGATTACAGGCAGACTGTACATCTAATGCTGTTTGATAATCGTTTGGTGTTAACATGATTATTACTCCTTTTTTGATTGTGAATGTAAGATTAACATTTTAGTTTTTGAATGACTGTTCCAATATTTTGAATGCTTTTTCAACTAATTTTTTAGCGTATTTGGGTGTTCCGTAATTATCATATGCTATAGTTCCATTATCGTATTTTATAGGCCATTCGCTCCAATAATCGTTTGTTATCATTACTCGATATCCAAAATAATATTCTGGGTTACAGTCGGTTTTTCTGATGTGCACCTTTATTGGTTTGTTCGGGTAGGAAAGAATTAATATTGATGTGCCCGATTTGATGTCGTTATTTTTAGGTATTGTAATTTGCATGATTAGCCTTTCTACATAATCGGGCATTTTACCCGAATTCGGTAGTAGTTAGATAAGTGGTAAGTCTGTATGTGTCTTGAAATTAAGTGGTATTTCAAGACACTTTATTGCATATTTGCAATACTTTTGTTTCTAATTCACTTCCCTATCGTCAGAACAATCAGGATTCATACTTTCCCCTACTAATCTCAACCGTTTCCAGTAACCATTGATCATTGTCCATAGTTCCCATTATCATATATAAATACTCTTATTTCTTTTAACCCAATTTCTTTTTATGCTCTTATATAAAGGCATAAGTAAATTTATATCACTGCTTTCCTTTATAAAGATATTTTTTGTATCTTTATCACGTACTACAAGCTTATAGAATTCTCCATTATAAGATAATTTTACTCTTAGCATACTTTCCCCCTTAATCCCATAACTTGATATCTCTGATAATCCCTTTCCACCTTACGATTATGGTTAGTAATTCTTCTCTCTATCACCTCACTACTAAGTGACTTCTTATAATCCACTATACCGAACTCCTTACTTCCCCTTACCTTATCACCCTTGACAGTAACCCTTCTTTTCATTTGTGATTCCTTTATATGTTTTATGATCAGTTCATTATAAAATTTATAAGCCCACCTCCAAAAGAATTATTTTCCTTTTCCGTTACACCTGACACGTAAGGATCATAACGGAAACGATTAGAATTCTTATAAAATGGAAATCCGGTTTTTACAGCACAAACATTGTAACCCTCTAAATTCTCCGAAAGAATTTTAAATGTGGTTGAGTCGAAAGCTTCAACTCTATCGCAGTATCCCACACACACAAATTGACAGTGTGTATGACCTTTTTTTCTGCCTTCCTCTATTATCTTATCAAAATCTTCTCTTGAGAGAACTTGAAACTCAATGCTTCCGACTGGAAAAACATATACCTTCACTCTTTTTCCTTTTGACATAACTTTCCCCTTTCTTTAAGTTTCCAAACATGTTTATAAATCTTCACTTAACCAAAATCCATAATCTGAACTGTCACCAAGATGAGAGCCAAAATAGTGATTTGGAGGTGCAAATTCATTGAGAGCATCAAACAAATCCTCATTGATGATACAAGACATTGTTTCGAGTATGAAAGCTCTCATTTTTTTGTGGTGTGGTTTATATAGTTTGTTCTCATACTTAATCAAAAAATCTCTATATCTTCTGGCTTTTTTGATTATATCCTTATACTTTAGATACTCATAGTTACTTGTAGATAGGTATTCCAAAGCATTCGAAAAACTTTCCGACAGGTCAGTATCTCTCATAGTTCCGTGAGAGATTGTACCGAAAATATATGTACGATTTTTCATTTTCTCTTTCCTTTCAATAGTTTCCGTATTTTGCTGTTCTGTCTTGGATTCAATAACCCAGTTCCCATCTTTTTTAAGACGAACTACCAGATCATGCTCGATATTATTGAGGTGTCTGGCTTGTTCATAAATGACTTTAAATGATCCAATAATTCTCATACTATCCTCAAATGTTAAAGATCCAGGTCGAACTAACTCTCCCTATTATATTCCATTAAGAGCTTACCCAAACCGTAAACCTCCAGTTTAAGGGCTTCTTTGTTGTCTTTTTCTATCCATGAGCACATTTGCTCATAGATGAATTGCACACATTCAACAAAATTTTTTTCGTCCATACATACACCTTTCATCATTGACATACAGTAAATATTTTTACCAGTTTTAATTGTTTTATAATAAATAATAATATATACTTTTTATAGTTCCTCCAATTTTCTTCTTGTTCAATCAAAAGCATGTTCGCTAAAATAATGTGGAAAATGCTTTTCTAAAACTTTTTTTACTTCTTCCATTGTGACAGAATCACCCCAACCGGCAATATCATGTGCCAAGTTGGCGATATCTTTTTGTAAAGATATCATTTTCAAATATTTTTCTTTTGATTCCATTTTTACAAGGAAGAATTCAATTTTTGAACCTTCTGGAAGAGAAATAGCACCTTCAGGTAATCTTGGACCTATATATTGAGCTACAATACATTTTTCATTTTGTTTTAATTGTACTGTAACTCTATTGCAAGGGATTTCCTTTTGCAATAGAGTAGATAAAACCCTTGCAGTATCGGCATGGCCGATACAAGATTCACAATTATTAAATTGTGTAATTTCTGGTTTATTTTCAAGTCTTGCTCTTGACAGTGGTGAAAGACTATATTCTCCACTGTCACAATGAACCGGAAAAAGAAGATCTTTTACTTTCTCAATAGTTATCTTTTCAGTAACTGGAAAAAGAGAATCAGCATCATACATATTAAGACTAAGAGCATTTAATAGTTTCATTTTAGCAACTCCTTTCAGTTTTCATGATGTAGAATGTTAAGACTTAGTAACCCACATAAAAATCGAACTCATTATCCATAAACCCACAAACTGAATTATTATATAAAAAAGCTTTCATTCTATCATTCCATATGAGTATCTCATCAAAATAAATCGTACAAATCATAATAAACTCCTTTTCTAAGTTTTAAAGTTATAAAATCTTTGTAGCATTTAGTTTTAAACAGCACCACCACGCGAAGGTATGCTACATGGTGCCAATATGGCTATCGTGCCATATAAACGACTCAAAGTATAGATTAACGTACTATACACGATATCGCTTGTCATTAATGGCCTATCCTTGACTACCCGCTACAAGCTCTAAGCTCACTGTCAAGTTGTGGTCTGGAAGTGATTGCTCACTTAATGTGCTGACCATTCCGGCATCCGAGATTGTCAAATTAGTGATTGTCGTATCACTGCGACGACTTCTTATCAGTGATTGTCGTATCACTGCGACGACTTCTAATAGCGGAAAAAGCTGGAATTGGAAGACCGGGTCGATGGTGAATTTGAACGTTCGATCGAGCGCCGCGAGGGGAGAGGCCTACTTTACAAACCCCCACCAGAAATCACCACCTTCTATACAACCCCCCAACACATATCCTCTTACCACCTATTACTTTACACCAACCCCATGTCAGAAATACCGCATATTTTTTCTGACAACTTCTATACAACTAACTTCTATACACATAGTAACATCACTTTTACCTCAGTAACACTACCAATGTTACCATGGAGTTTTCTATGTTACTATACCCATACAGCCTCGTATACGAACAGAAACGCCCCAATTAGCCAGGATCTCACCTTAACCCTACTCAGAGTATACCTAAGCGATTAAACTGGCTGTACGACCCCTTTAAACGCTTAATCTGATTTCTGTCAGTATATTCATGATTCTGTCATTGATTGTGGTTAGGTTGTAAGGTATTTTTTGATTTCTAACAACACGCACATTAGATAGTCTTTAATCCTCTCGTATTACTGCAATGGATGGGGTAAATAGGCCGGATCTCCACTTGGGGGATACTTAGGGTACCCTAAACGGTTAAGTAGGCTATTTGACCCCTCTATGGACGTAAATAAAGAATCTCTGTCATGTTTAAGATCAAATGTTGACATATAGGCTATCCAAGACTTCCTTTCCCCAATTAGATATTATTCTTACATCATATCATTAACCCCATACTATCTTATCTAATAAATATTTTTTATCTAACAATAATATCTAATAATTAACAACTAGATGTTACATTATCTAACAGCTTGATGTTAATATGTAACATCAATAGTTATCATAACATCTAGATGTAATATCTAAGAATAATATATAATATCTAACATATAGATCTAATATGTAACATCAAGATGTAATATCTAACAGCTAGATCTAACATCTAACAGTTAGATCTAATATCTAAGAAACATATCTTATATTTTAGTTACTATATATATTACATATAGTAGTTTTCATTTGACTTCTATAATTTTTTACAGTATATTAAAATTAAGCGGTTAATTACTCACTCACACTTTCAGGGGATTTGAAATGGCAAGGAAGAAGAATCGGTCGATTGAAGAGATTGAAAAAAGTCAGGAGATTAGAAGAAAAAAGAACAGAGAACGTAAGGTAGATGACAAAATTCTGAATTTTAAAGAGTTGGTTGGTAGAAAAAAACGAGTGATAAAAAATGCTGGAATATATGTCCTCTTTAGACACGGTAAAATAATTTACATCGGCCAGACAATTAACGGACTAAGACGTATCTATGACCATCTTGATAAAGGATTTACTGAATATACGTTTATCTCGTGTAGAAGAAGAGACTTAAACAGGATTGAAGCTGAGTACATCAAGAGATATTCGCCATGTTTAAATATTGTTCACAATACAGAATTTGTATCAGAACAGAAAGCCAAAAAGATGATAAAAGAAAAGGACTTCAAAGAGATTCCTAACAAGTGTATGGATTGTAAGACTGAATTTGATATCAGGGATAAAATATGTCCTAGTTGTGGTGGTCGTAACATTAGACTTGGCGGTAGATTCAAAGTAAACAAAGCTAAAGAACAACTGACAGAGGAGCTGGTAAATGAGTAAACAGCTACTATTCTCGGTAACTAGAGATGACTGTGTGTTTGAAACCTTTAGATCGGGTGGTAAGGGTGGCCAACATCAGAATAAAACAGAATCTGGTGTACGATGTAGACATCCTGAGTCCGGTGCTGTTGGTGAATGTAGAAACTATAGAGAACAGCATCGTAACAAAGTTGAAGCGTTTAAACGTATGGCCAACACAATAGAGTTCCAAATGTGGAGAAGACGTAAAGCTAGAGAATGTTTAGAGAAGATAGAGTTTGACAGAAAATTAGATCAGATGGTAGAAGATTCTATGGTAGAAGAGAATCTCAGAATCGAATACGGTCCATTTGATAACCTAACTAAATATGATGATTAGAGGTAACAGATGAGTTTAAGTGATTGTGAAAAATGTTGGAATACACCATGTACATGTGGATATGAATACAAAAAATATTCAACGAGTCTTCTTCTAACGCTGAAGGAAGTAATTGATAAAGAGTTAGATGATAGAAAGAATCAACATGACGAAGACATCAAACCAGATACTCCGGCTATATTGAAAACTGAGTATCTGACAGTTGAAGAGATGGAGAAGATCTATGGAATTGAGGTAACAGATGACTGACAACATAGACGAACTGTTATACTATGATGATAGGGTGTTTAAATATTTAGAGGATGAACCCTGTACTCACCCAGGATGTAAGTCACACATCACTCATCCGTGTGAAGGGTGTGGTAAACAGTGGGGTACTACAGAGGATACAGATGACAACAACAAGGAAGAAGTATTCGACTGTGACAGTTGGATAAAGTGGGTTACTGAGTATAAAGAAGTGAAAGAAAGAGAACGGATTCTTATACACGAAGCGATAGAAACAGGGCTAATTACAGATGTTAAGCACTTAATATCTCGATACAATCAGATGGTGAATAAGTCTTGACTTCTATAAAAAAATCCCACATATTATAATAGACGGTTCGATTATGGATCGTTTATTTTTTACCTATTCATTTAATCGTTTAAGGAGAAAGAGATATGAAAGCTCGTAAGAAACCAGTGGTGGTTGATTTTGAAGTATGGTACGGGGATAATGATTCTATAGAAGTAATGGAGAGATTTATAGGTGATAGTACTGGATGGTCCGTTAATAGGAGAGGAAATCTATTGATTGAAACTCTTGAAGGCGAATACATTGCAAGTAAAGGAGACTACATTATCAAAGGTGTGAAGGGTGAGTTTTATCCGTGTAAACCTGATATTTTTGCTAAAACTTATGATATTCTGGAGGAATAATGGACAGCCAGAAGAAAACGTATAGACGTGGAGCTTCATTCTACGTCTGGCACTGTAAGAACGGCGGCAAGACCCCATTCTGTCAGCATGTAAGTCGTTGTAAAGGTACTCAATGTGAACAATATAACGTAGCAAGTGAAGACTCTGCTGCACTTGATAAAGAATTTCGTAAAAGAAAGGGAGAGTAGGATGACATTAGAAAGTTTATTACCAGCGTATAAGTTTTGTGGTGATAATGGTTTGAAAGACGAGAAAGAGAAGATCAGAGAGCTGTTGAATATTTACCTTAATTTGGCAATCAAGGAACATCAGGCAGCTTTAGATAAACTCACATCTATACAGAATGGTTTACCTAATGAAAAAGAAACAGAAATTACTCCCACCGTTTAGCTTCACTGTTAAGGACCCGATATTCTTCGGGTCTTTCTTTATCATCTTCGCTGACAGTCAACAGTGTAGTGATATTCTCTTTAAGAGATATAAGGTGAGAGATAGCGATATAAATGATAGCTTTAGTGGGTTGACAGTCGAAGTAAGTAATGGTATATGTAGTGAAATAGTAGTGTGGTTTAATGAAGCTAACGGTAACTTTAGAATTGACAATCCGAATGATGTTGGTACTGTTACCCATGAGTCATTACATGCAGTATCTAAGGTTCTTATTAACAGAGGTGTTAAGATGGTATGTGAGTCAGAGGAAACGATTGCTTATTATCACACCTGGTTGACGACAAAGATACTTAAACGGTTGGAGAAGAGGAAGTGACAAAAAAACATAAATACAACAAGGATAACGGACGTGATTATGTTTATGATAGCGAATATCAAAGTACACCTGAACAGAAGAAGCGGAGAGCCCGTAGAAATAGAGATCGTAGGCGTGCTATAGCTAATGGGGATGCTAAAGTAGGTGATAATACTGATGTTCATCATCAAGACAGTAAAAACATGACAAAACCAGTTGTAATCAACAGAAGTAAGAACAGAGCTAAACATTGAGGATGTATGTATAACGAGAAACAGATAGAAACAATTAAAAAAGACGTTAAAGATATGTCGGTTGCGGTTATCGAATATCTAAGGCAGTGTTTGTGTGATGAGTATATTGCTAACACTAACGAAAAGTCTAAACTATACACTCTTGAATCATGGAGTGAAACTAATCAGTGTTTAAGCAAGTCGTTTGGGTGTAGATATAACGATACAATAATGAAGTTTGAAATCAACATTGAAAACATTAATACAGGAGATGAGTGATGGAAAATATTCTGGATGTGATAGAACGGGAATTTATTATAGGTCAAAAAGATAATGAACTATCTATCAAAGATGCAGCATTGGCTGTTAAAAATAAAGAAATAGAAGAGAAAAACAACACGATCAAACAACTAACAGAGAAACTTCAGCTGTTCCAGTCACAGTATCAAGACTATAAAGCAACCTGTACTAAGATAATTGACGACCAGAGAGCTGAGAATCTGGAGTTACAGGATAGGTTTAATACACTTAGAAATCTTTCTCGTGTTGACCGTGATACTGTTATTGAGCTACGTGATAAGTTGAAAGTTAAGGATGATAAAATTAAGGAACTGTCAACTAAATTAGCTGAGGTTGTTGTGGGTAACAAAAAACATGGTGATGAGGTTGAGTATTGGAAAGATAGTATTGATCGAAAAAACGACTACATGGATGAATTGCATGAACAGATAGAAGACCTCGAATCAATCATCGAAGGACAGAAAGAGAATATTGCTGATCTGGAGAATAGAATAAATGATATTCTTTCTATACCAAAATCTGAAACTCATACTACCTTTGTTAATCACGGTGTTACAGTAGTTAGGACTGATTATTTTGAACAGTTAAAGGAATCTAATCTTATTGTTAATCTTCCTGAAAGTGTTGATTTATGTGAAGCTGTCACACGAGGAGTAACTGTTGTAAAAACCGAATATTTTAAACAGTTAAAAGAAGAGCTTGAAAAACATAAAAAATCTACGGTTGAAAATTGTCAATTAAGACTTGAGATAGAGAAGCTGAAAGACAGACTCTCATCTACTTCTGATAAAGCAGATCCATATAAGATGCCAGACTATGAGGGGTTTAGAAAATTCGCTGATGAGGTTCAGAGAAAGAAGATGGAAGAGCAGAAAAACCGGGATAACGAAAAGATAAATAACATCAATAGAAAATTGTCTATACCAGCATTCAAATTACCAGACGATTACGCTAAAGGTATATGGGAGGCGTTCTTCAATGAATGAACAAAACGAAAAAATATGGGATGAATACAGTAAACACCACCGAAAATGCCCTAAGTGTGGTAATATTGATATTTTTCAAACAGCATGTGGTTATCTGTTACCACCCGATTTGAATGAAGCAACATGTCTTACTAAAGGGTGTGGATGGATAGGAACTGTGGATGATTTGAAATGAATAATAACAAACGTAAAACTCCAGTTAAGAAAAAGGCTTCTCTAACAAAGAA
>Ga0209510_1002119_pt1 | contig 20988 bp, 14 predicted proteins | sample BiotimSIPDNA_FD_185749 | JGI IMG/M metagenome (GOLD analysis project Ga0209510, IMG submission 185749) | Anaerobic biogas reactor microbial communites from Washington, USA - Biogas_R1 time_0 SIP DNA (SPAdes) (version 2) | ecosystem: Engineered > Bioreactor > Anaerobic > Unclassified | place... | reverse complement strand
AATAGAAGAAGTGCGTCGGTTCCTCCTGATTTGGCCTGAACGGTCAAAATCGACAGAATCAGGGAATTGAATGCTCAATTATCGGCTGAATGCTCCGATTATCGGGTAACCCGTTGCTTCGGTTCCGCCTGATGGCGCGGGTTTCAATCAATCAATGGAGTGAGGAGCGATTTCAGAGTGATCCGTTGTTCGGCCGCTTTGGCATGGGGGCTGGTGGCTTTCGCGTGCCTGTGTTTTCCGACATCAGATATGATGGGGATGACTCCCGGGGATGGTTTGAAAAGTGGTGTCCCGATGCTCAGGAATTTTGGCTCGAGGGTTTATATGGGGCATCCCATGAACCATCGGGTTGCTCAGTCTGAAAAAGGGCTGATCTATATTGGCAACTATGAAGGTGTTTTGGAATACGATGGTCACTCGTGGACGATTTTGAAGGACAGTGGGCAGGTCTTCGACTTGGACATTGACCGGGAGGGCCGAATATGGACCAGTGGATTCCGGCGATTCGGGTGGTTTGAGCGGGGCGAAGACAACCAGTGGGTCTACACGGATTTGTATCGTGAGATTGAGAAGTTCGGGTCGGCCGAGAGTGAGTTCAGGAATGTTATTGTGGATGGGCGCGTGGTTTATGTTGCGGCCCACAATGCGTTGTTTGCCTATGATCCTGAAAAGGGAGTGCGCAAGGTGTTGGAGGGGCATTTCATCCGGACGCTGCATCAGATGGGGCCCTTGGTTTACGCAGTGGGTGCGGACAGCAAATTTCACACAATTGCAGCAGATGGACTCGTTCCTGTGGAAGGAAGCGACTTTTTCTGGGGAGAGAACGAGGTCGTCATCAGTGGAGAGCTGGCAGATGATCGTTTGGCTTTTGTGACCACAGGCAAGGGACTGTGGGTCTATGACGGAAAGCAGTTCGTTCATTATCCGGACTTCGCGAAGCTGTTTCCGGAGGGATGCCGTGCAACCGACATTGCAGAGGCGTCCGACGGGAGGATCGTGATCAGCACGGCAGCCCATGGATTGTGGATTTGCGAACCGGATGGAAGCTCGGCATCGGTAATCAATACGGGAAGCGGCTTGCCCTCCAATGCGATCAGTTCGGTTTTTGAGGATAAGGATGGCGCATTCTGGATCACCCACGACAAGGGTATCAGCCTTATTCAGATGCCTGTGCGGAGTCTGTTTTTCTCGGAAGAACAAGGCGTCAATGGTGTTGCGGCCGAGGTATTGATTCACCGCGAGAGCCTGTATGTCGGAACCAATTCGGGGGTCTTTATGGCTGAGCTCGCTCCCCTGTTGAAGGGAGGCTTGGATTTGGAGTGGATACGATTGGATATGGGCAGTTCCACCCGCACAATGGCGGCAGTTGGCGGGGATGTCCTGTTGGGCGCATTCTCCGGGTTATTCATACAGTCCGACAACGGCATGGATGTTCGTGGTGCAGGTTCAGACAGGTCGCTGGTTATTGCCTCAAGGGTTGAGCCGGGGGTGGCTTATGTCGGGGGCTACACGGGTCTAAGCCGAATCGTTAAAGGGCCGGATGGTTGGGGAGATTTTGAACCGGTTATTACAGAAACTGGAATTGTCCATGGTCTGGGTGAGGATTCTTACGGGAATCTCTGGATCAGGATGGGAGAGAATAGGGTCGGTTTGGTGTCGAGGAATCCGGAGAGTGGGCAGTTGGAGGATTTGAAGGTGCTGGCTCAGGCTCAGGGGGTTCCCATGGGGTGGGTGAATCCCTTGATCGTGGGAGATCGGGTATTTGCGTTTGGAACGGAGATGCTGGAGTATGATCGGGCAAGGGGTCGCTTTGAACCCAACAGTAAGGTTTCCTATTTCCCGGGAGAGGGCCCATTCTATTTCTCGCAGGAGTTGGCGCTGGAAGATGGAAGCAGGTGGGTTTCGCGAAATGACGGACTGGCAAACCTGCACTCTTTGCCAGGGAATCCTGCCGGTTTGATGATTGAGTATTTCGGAGAAACCATGGACAATAGGGCCACCGCGTTTTTTGAGAGTCCGGTCGGAGATGCTTACGCTATGCTGAATGGAGTGCTTTATGTGTTTCCAAAAGCGCCCGATGAGCCCGTTCCTCCGAAGCCTAAGACCATCCTTCGCCGGGTGGTGGACTTGGATACCAGAGCGATTCTCGCAGCGGACATAACAGTTGAAAGCGAATTGCCGGAAATGGTTTTACCGTCGACGGTCCGGAATCTGGGCTTTGAGTTTGTTCTGGATCAATATTTGCAGCCGGAGCGGAACACTTTCCAGTTTTTCCTGGAAGGCCATGACAAGGAATGGCTGCATTTCCGTCCGCAGCACTCAAAGGAATTCAACAATCTCAGCCATGGGAAGCACCTGTTTTATGTTCATGGCAGGGATGCCGGTTTTGTGGGTTCGGATACGGTGCATTTCGCTTTTGTGATCCAGACTCCTTGGTTTAAGTCGATTTGGGCCTATGTCGGGTATGCACTATTCGCCTATCTCTTGATTCATTTGGGGGTGATGATTCGTGAGGCCCGTCTTCGGTATTCAAATGCGGAGCTGCAGAAGGAGGTCGACCGCCGGACTCAGGAAGTGTTGCACAAGGCTTACGAACTTGAGGAACGCAATCGCGAACTCAGGGAGTCGCTGGAGATATCCGAGCGACTTAAGGGTGAGGCGCAGGCGGCTTCAATTGCAAAAGGGCGCTTTCTTGCTACGATGAGCCATGAAATACGCACCCCGATGAATGGTGTGATCGGGATGTGCGCGCTCTTGGATCAGACCAAGCTGGATTCGCAGCAGGCGGCTTTCCTTCACACGATCAAAAGCTCCGGTGAATCATTGTTGAGCATATTGAATGGGATTCTCGATTTTTCGAAGATAGAGGCAGGTAAACTTGAACTCGAAAACAGTTCTTTTGATCTGAGAACGTGCGTAGAAGACGTGATGGATCTTCTAGCTTTTGGCGCTCAGCAGAAGGACTTGGATCTCTCCTTCGAGATGTGCCCGGATGTTGGAGATTTCCGGACCGGAGATGTCACGCGGGTGCGTCAGGTGTTGATAAACCTGGTCGGCAACGCCATCAAATTTACTGAGAAGGGGGAAGTTCGGGTGGTGGTGCGTCGGTCATTTGATCCGATTCATCCCGACAACGTTTATTTTGAGGTTCGCGATACAGGGATCGGGATTTCGGAGGAGAAAGTCAGGATGCTCTTCGAACCGTTCTATCAGGTCGAGGATTCCAATATCCGGAAGTATGGAGGAACGGGTCTGGGGCTATCGATTTCGCGAAATTTGGTTTGGCTGATGGGTGGCGACATCCATTTGGAAAGCGAACCCGGAAAAGGTTCGTTGTTCAGCTTTGAGGTTTCTTTACCTGAAGACTTGCATGTCAAACCTAGGGAGTTAAATGCCTGCTTCCAGAATAGGGAAGTCTGGTGTATTGCTTCATCCATTTCCTCCGAGCAGGCGTTGAAGTGTCTCATGCGCAGTCTGGGCATACGTTGCGATTACAGCCCCGACTGGACGACTGTGACGGTATTGGAGGAAAAGAAGCCTGCTGGGTTGATGGCGATCGTAGTGGACATGCACCACATGCCAATAAAATTAGATGATCTGATATGTTTTATAAGAGGATTTTCGTTTGTGGAACACACTCCAATCGTCATTCTCACAAGGGAGGTGAATCCGCAGACCAATTGGGGTGGGGTGCATTTTGTGCGCAAGCCGGGGAGGCTCCATCTGATGGCGGAAATATTGGAACGTATCGGGTTGCGATCCGTTGACGACAAATCATCCACAGCGCCGTCTCCGGCGGCACCTGCAATAGAATCCTCAGTCAATCTGGATGGGCTTAAGATCCTTTTGGCTGAGGATAACCCGGTGAATCAGAAAGTGGCCATGCTGCTGCTCAAGCGCATCGGCCTTATGGCGGATCTTGCCGAGAACGGGCGAGTGGCTTTTGATAAGGTGCGCGAAGGCGCTTACGACATTGTTCTGATGGATGTGCAGATGCCCGAAATGGATGGGTTGGAGGCGACGCGTCTGATCCGCCAGAACCTGCCTCCGGAGCGGCAGCCGATGGTGATTGCCATGACAGCTGGTGTGACTCAGTTGGATAGGAAAGTTTGTTCCGATGCCGGTATGGATGGGTTTGTTGAGAAGCCGGTTCGTATTGATATTCTCAAGGAAGAGCTCATCCGGGTCCGTTCGAGTATCGTGAGGAACACTGGCATAGCGGGTTGAGTCCAGTCACTGTTAGCCGTCAGGACGATGGCGGTTATGTGTATCGATAGAACCCAATCCGGGTTGAGGAATAACGGATTTTCTCATTGCGGTTTCAGGATAATTGGATGCGAATTGATGCTCCTATCCCTATTCCGTCTAATGTTGGACATTAGAAGTATTCGAAGATGCGAAATCCGGCGCTGTAGGACGGGAAAACATTCGACTTTCGTTTCCTGAAGGCGCAAATCATCTAACATGAACATACATGAGTATCAGGCCAAAGAGTTGTTTGGTCAATATGGTGTCGCAAGCGAGAGAGGCGTCGCAGTACAGGATCCTTCGGAGATCGGCCCGGCTTTGGAGCGCATTTGCGTGGACAGTATTGTAGTCAAAGCGCAGATTCATGCAGGTGGCAGGGGAAAAGGTACTTTCACTGATGGGTACAAGGGTGGGGTGAAACTGGCCAACACTTGTTGTGAAGGGGCAGAGATGGCCCGCCGTATGCTCGGCAATACCTTAATTACAAAACAAACGGGTCCAGCCGGAAGAGTCGTCCGAACGGTGTTTTTCACCGAAGCTCATCAGATCAAAAAGGAGTATTACCTTGCGATCCTCATGGATCGGGAGACGTCCAATCCGATCATTATCGCTTCCACTGAAGGTGGTGTTGAGATCGAGAAAGTAGCGGCTGAGACTCCTGAAAAAATCATCCGGGTGCCGGTGGATGCGGGAATCGGACTTCAACCCTACCAATGTCGCCGCGTTTCTTTTGGACTTGGTTTGGAGGGTGATTTGGTCAAGCAGGCCGATAAGCTGCTGAATGGGCTCTACCGTTTGTTCATCGAAAAGGATTGCTCCATGGTTGAAGTCAACCCTCTTGTGGTGAACGAAAAGGGCGAACTGCAGGCATTGGATGCGAAGGTAAACTTTGATGACAACGCATTGTTCCGGCATCCTGAGATTGTGGCGTTGCGGGACTTGAACGAAGAAGACCCCCGCGAGGTTGAGGCTTCGAAGTGGGGTCTGAGCTACATTGCTTTGGACGGGAATATTGCGTGTCTTGTCAACGGAGCCGGGCTTGCGATGGCGACAATGGATATCATCAAGCATTTCGGGGGTAACCCGTCGAACTTCCTCGATGTTGGCGGTGGTGCCACTACTGAGCAGGTGACGGAGGCTTTCCGTATCATTCTTTCCGACAAGAAAGTGAAGGGTATCCTCGTGAATATCTTCGGGGGTATTATGAGTTGTGCGACGATCGCCAAGGGCGTGACAGCGGCAGCCAAGGCTGTGGGGATCTCGATTCCTCTTGTCATCCGCTTGGAAGGCAGTGAGGTGAATGAGGGCAAGCAGATCCTCAAGGAGAGCGGCATCGCCCATGATTCAGCCGACAGCTTGAGTGACGCGGCACGGAAAATTGTGGAGCGCGTGAAAGCTCAGGAGGCTTGAGTTCAACCAGATCACCCAATCGAAAAAGGAAAAGAAGCATTATGAGTATTCTGGTAAACAGCGAAACCCGCGTGGTGGGACAGGGAATCACCGGTAAGGCCGGATCCAAGCATGCGCTGAACAACATCGCCTATGGCACCCGTTACGTTGGTGCGGTAACTCCGGGAAAAGGCGGTCAGTTGTTCGACAACAAGATTCCGGTGTTCAACACCGTGCATGAGGCGGTTGAGAAAGAAGGCGCCAACACATCTGTGATTTTCGTTCCACCTCCATTTGCGGCGGACGGTATTCTGGAAGCCATCGATGCCGGGATTAAGCTGATCGTTTGCATCACGGAAGGCATACCGGTAAAGGATATGGCGATCGTGAAGCGCGCCTTGAAGGCTAGCCAGTCCCGCCTGATTGGGCCGAATTGTCCAGGCATCATGACTCCCGGGCAGTGCAACATCGGCATTATGCCGGGATACATCGCCAAGCCCGGTAAGATTGGGGTGGTGAGCCGTTCCGGAACCTTGACCTATGAGGCCATGTATCAGCTCACAGTCCGGGGGTATGGGCAATCCACCTGCGTGGGGATCGGGGGCGACCCGATCAATGGAACCAGTCATCTGGATGTGCTCAGGATGTTCAACGAGGATCCGGAAACTGAGGCGATCGTGATGATTGGGGAGATCGGTGGATCTGCTGAAGAGCAGGCGGCTGCCTATGTCCGCGATCACGTGCGAAAGCCGGTTGCCGCATTCATTGCGGGAACGACCGCTCCAGCAGGAAGGCGGATGGGGCACGCCGGGGCGATTGTGTCCGGTAGCAGTGGTGGCGCTGACTCAAAGATTGCTGCGCTGAAAGCTGCCGGCATCGCCGTTGCGCCGACTCCATCGGATATCGCGGAGACGCTTCTGTCGGTCTACAAACCGAAGGCCTGATCGGCATTATTTGTCCAAAGAACCGGTGCAAGATTGGCGCGACCGATCTTTCACCGGTTTTTTTGCGCTTGAGAATTTCCGGCAATCGACTCCATTGGAACCCCATGGAGTTCGACAAGGAGATCAACCGGCATGGAACCGGCAGTTTGAAGTGGGATCGTTTCAAGGGAACGGACGTGCTTCCGTTTTGGGTGGCAGACATGGATTTTGAGTCTCCGCCCGAGGTGTTGGCAGCTTTGCGAGAGAGGGTATCCCACGGGGTGTTTGGATACACGATTCCGCCTGAGTCAACGGTTCGTTCGGTCTGCGAGTATCTTGAGCGCCAGCATGGCTTTCCCATTCAACCGGAGTGGCTGGTGTGGAGTCCCGGATTGGTTCCATCGTTGAATCTGGCTTGCCGGGCCTTTGCGGAGGGTGGAGACGGCATCATGACCTTTATTCCATCCTATCCACCGTTTCTGTCGGCTCCCAGCTATGCGGAACGGGAGTTGTTGACGGTTGCGTTGTTGCCCCGGGGGGACAATTCCGGTTGGGAGATCGACTGGGAGCAGATGGAGTCAAAGGTGGGCTCGCGCACCCGCCTTTTCCTGCTCAGCCATCCTCAGAATCCTGTCGGAAAGGCGTTTTCCAGAGCCGAACTTGAACAGATCGGTGAGTTTTGCGTGAAGTATGATCTGATCCTGTGCTCGGACGAGATCCATTGTGACCTTCAATTGGGTGAGAGTCGGCACATCTCCGCTGGCACCTTGTCTCCCGAGATCCTTAAACGCACGATCATCCTGATGTCTCCGAGCAAAACCTACAATCTCGCGGGTTTGGCCTGCGCATACCTGGTGATTCCCGATGAATCGCTGCGGAACCGTTACAAGCGGGCAGCCCGCGGAATCATTACGGAGATCAACCTGTTCGGCTATACGGGTTGCGAGGCGGCCTATCGGTTTGGCGAGCCATGGAGACAACGCTTGCTTGCGTACCTTGAGGATAATCGCAAACGGGTTTACGAGGTGTTGGGTTGCTATTCCCAGATGCGGCTGCTGCCGATGGATGCTACTTATCTGGCGTGGTTGGATGTCCGGAGCTGGGGCATTGAGGATCCATGCAAAGCGTTTGAGAAGGGCGGTGTTGGTTTGTCAGACGGCATTCAGTTCGGGCAGTCCGGATTCCTCAGGCTCAATTTCGGATGTCCACGGGCGATGCTGGATGAGGGTTTGCAACGCATGGAGCGGGTGTTGTCGTCGCATGCTCAATCGTAGTGGTTTACTGGCGCATACGCTGTGAAGGCCTCCGGATTTAAAAGGATAGGCTTTGTGCCCGGGTACAGACTACTCGACATAGACCCGTTTCACCCGGTTTCCGATTGAACAGATGATCTCGTAGGGAATGGTTCCTTTTGCTTTGGCCCAGTCACCGACTTGCAGTGCGTCGTCCAGGCAAACCACCGGATCGCCGATTTGTGCCTCGGGAATGGCATCCAGTGAGATGGTGGTGTAGTCCATCGAAATGCGTCCGAGGATGGGGCAGTCTTTTCCCCGGATCGAAAGATGGCCGCAGTCGCTCAATTGGAGTGGCAAGCCATCGGCGTAACCGATCGCGACAGTCCCGACGCGTGTAGGTTTCTTGAGAGTGTGGGTGCGCCCATATCCGATGGAAGCACCCCATGGAAGGTCGCGGATCGCGACGAGACGCGAACGGAGCGAAAGGACCGGCTCGAGAGGTAGGGTCTGGTGGCCTTCGAGGTCAAAACAGCCATACAGATTGATTCCTGTCCGGGCGATAGTGAAAGGTGGACGGTGTGAGGCGTCGATGTTATGGATGCCATCGCTATTGGCAATGTGCGCGTGTGCGAAGCGGATGCCTTTTTGCTCCAGGCCATCCATGAGATGGAGCAACGCGGTGACTTGATGGTTGGAGAAATCCGAATCTCCATATGCGAAGGGGAAATGGGAATAAATACCCTCGCATTTCAGGTTTTCCAGTCCCGCGATCTCAGGAATAATCGTCGGCGCCGCAGCGATCGGGATTCCAAGCCTGCCCATGCCGGAATCGATGGCAAGATGGCCTTTGGCCATTTTGCCCTGCCGTCTGGCTTCCGCATCGATGAGGCGGGCGCTCGCAAGATCTGACACCGGAAGGGTGAAGTCGTGGGCAATCGCTGCGGGGATCTCATCCGGAAGCACACTTCCAAGCAGCAAGATGCGGGCTCCGATATCCGCGATCTCTACAGCTTCCCTTAACTCGGCGACCCCAAACCACAACACGCCTTCTTGGCGTAGCGCCTGCGCCACTGGTCTCACTCCGAGACCGTAGGCATTGGCTTTCAGGATTGCCATGACCTGAAGTGGAGCTACCGCTTGCGCCACTTTCCGATAGTTGGCCCTCAGCTTCGAAAGGCTGATTTCGAGCACCACACGTGCTTCCACTTGCTGAATATCCGCCATCATGTTGTGTTCCTCTTTGGCCCGTGGGGATCCTCCCGCACGCGGGGGGAACTGCGGTGCAACAGGGTGAATATTTCCCACTACCAGGCGCTCTTGACAAGCCCTTTCCGATCAATCGTGCTGAGAGAATGAACGCATGGTTTGGATCATCGGCATGTTGCCGCTTCGGGCAAACGGATGGATGAGATTCTATCCGGTTAGTAACGAGTGACTTCCATGCAGAATTCCAATATCTTTGTCGTCGTATGAGCACCAGGAGTTCCATCCGCTTTTCCTGGCGTGATATCAACCGTTTCCTGAAGGGCAGCCGGTTGCTGTTTGTTTTCGGTTTTGTTCTGGGCATGGTGGACGCTGCTGCCCAATGTGCGGTGCCCGTATTCTTCCGGTTTGTGATCAACTCGATCGAATCCGATGCGGCGTTGTTTGTGCGCGAACAGTTGGGATGGACGATCGGAGCGGGCGTGGTGCTATTGGTTTTGTTTCTACCGGCTGCGTATTTCTTTCATGTGTTCTTTTTTGTGTCGGTGATGCGCTTTTGCCGGAACCTTCAGGTCGAGCTGTACCGGCACGTACAGCGGCTGTCGGTGGACTTCTTTCAGCGTTTTCAGGTCGGTGAGATCAATGCCCGGTTGAACGGGGACATTGAGACGATCTGTGGATCGGCCGGGATGCTGTCTTTCATCCTGGTGTGGGGACCGGGTATGATCATCTACAGCTTCACCATGATGTTCCTGATCAACGTTGAGCTGGCTGTTATCGCGCTGGTGATGCTCGTTTTGGTGTCCACGATCACTGCATGGGCCATGCCTTCTCTTAAACGATGGAATCGCGAGGTGCGCGATGCATCCGGTCAGGTTTCTGCCACGATAACAGAGTATGTCGGGCTCTACGGGCTTCTGAAGGCGTTTTCACGGGAGGACCATGCGGAGCAGCGGGTAAGCCGGATGAGCGATGACCTGCTGCATAGCCGCGAGCGGTTGACCTGGTTGCAGAACTTGTTCACTGACTTCATGCAGACCCTCACCCGGTTTGTCGCCCCGTTGGCGATTCTCTTTGTGGGGGCTTTGTGGATCTCGGAGGGAAACCTGCGAACCGGTGATCTGGTGGCTTTCTGGGGATATTGGCTCCAATTGGGTGGTTTGGCCACAGGACTGGTGATGGCCTTTTCTGCTCTTATGGCAACGATCGCATCTCTGGACCGCGTGATCGCCTTTTTCAGGGAGTCCCCTATGGTGGTGGACAGCGATCATCCGCTTGCACTTGGAGAGGTCCGGGGGCATCTGGAGTTTCGGGATGTCGCTTTCAAATACCCTGTTTTCGGTTCAGGCGAGGAGGAGGGTCCCGTGCTTCGGGAAATCCGGCTTACCATTCAGGCGGGCGAGAAGGTTGCGATAGTCGGACCAAGTGGTGCTGGTAAAACCTCGCTACTGATGTTGGCCATGCGGTTTTATGATCCTGACGAAGGATCGATTTATTTGGATGGGATTGATATCCGTGATGTGAAACAAGGCGATTTGCGCTGTCGTCTGGGGATGGTGATGCAGGACAGCCTCTTCTTCGCAGGCACCATCAAGGATAATCTCCTTTTGGCAAAACCAGAGGCATCGGAATGTGAATGTTGGGCGGCGCTTGAAGCGGCCAATGCTGCCGGTTTCGTGCATGAGTTTCCGGGCGGTTTGGCTACGGAGCTTGGCGAACGGGGTGCCCGGCTCTCGGGCGGACAGAAGCAACGTTTGGCCATTGCCCGCGCGTTTCTTAAAAACCCCTCCATTCTTCTGTTGGATGAACCGACCAGCGCGCTCGATGCCAAGTCCGAACAGCATGTGAAAGATGCGCTCAACCGCTTGTTGAAGGGAAGAACCTCCGTCATTGTGGCCCATCGCCTGTCGACTGTCATCGATTCCGATCGGATTGTCGTGATGGACAAAGGCCGGATACTTGCGGTCGGCAATCATGAAACGCTTCAGCATGATTGTCCCCTGTACGAAGGCCTTTGCCGTGCCCAGGGACTGGTCTAGGCCGGAATTATGTAGACCATTTGCAGATAATGGGGCATCGGCGATGCCCATCTCAGAATCTATTGGCGATGGGTTGATACCCGAAAACCGCAAATACCGAGATTTGATGCTGGACACCATTGTCCAACAACAGAAGTTATGACTCGTTAAACCATGAAACACGGTGGCGATAGCCGTTACTGCAATCTGAAAGCTAGAGCCCGGTTTTGTTTGTGGGGAATAGCTTCATTATTCAGCTACCACGATTCGCTGATGGTTGGTTGCTCGATATTGTGACACGATTTCAAAAGATTGCTTAGTCTTCGGATGAATGGCCGGACTGGGCATTGGCACGGACTTTCGGTCCACCCGCGCGCAGCCAGGCATGGATAAAGGCGTTGATGTCACCATCCATCACTCCCTGGACATTCGAGGTCTCCACTCCGGTCCGCAGATCTTTGACCATCTGGTAGGGCTGGAAAACATAGCTCCGGATTTGGTTGCCCCATCCGATTGCACCCTTTTCTCCATAGAATCTTTCCATTTCGGACCGTTTCTCGTCTTCCTTGAGTTCAAAGATCCGCGATTTGAGGGTTTTCATCGCAGTTTCTTTGTTCTTGATCTGGGATCTCTCGTTTTGGCAGGCGACAACCAGGCCGGTGGGCAAGTGGGTCAGCCGGACCGCTGAATCGGTCTTATTGACGTGCTGTCCACCCTTACCGCTGGAACGGTACGTGTCGACCCTGAGGTCCTCGTCCCGGATTTCAATGTCCAGATCCTCTTCGATTTCGGCAATGACGTCCACCGAGCAGAAGGAGGTGTGGCGTCGTTTGTTGGAGTCGAATGGACTGATGCGGACGAGGCGGTGGACGCCGCGTTCAGCTTTGCAGTATCCGTAGGCGTTCTTGCCCACGATGCGGAGAATGGCGCGGCTGAGTCCGGCCTCGTCCCCGTCCTGGAGGTCCTGGATCTCGCAGGTGAATCCGGCGCGCTCAGTCCAACGGGAATACATGCGGAAGAGCATGTCGGCCCAATCACAGGATTCGGTGCCGCCCGCTCCGGCGTGGATCGTGAGGATCGCGTTGCAACTGTCATGTGGGCCGGTCAGGAAAGACTGGAGCTCCAACTCGTCCAGTTGCCGGGTGAGCGCGGCCAGGGTCGAGTGGATTTCGGCTTCATACTGAGCGCCTTCGTCGTCATCGGCTTCGCCGACGAGCTCAATCATGGTGCGAAGGTCATCCAGACTCTGCTGGAATTGTTTCGCATTGCCGACCATGTCCTTCAGGCCGCTCAACTGGGTTGAGAGTGCCTGAGCCTGCTCTTGCCTGTCCCAGAAGCCCGGCATGGACATCTGGTTTTCAATTTCTTCTATGCGGAGTGTTTTGCCCGCCAAGTCAAAGAAACCTCCATAGGTAACCGGCTCGCTTCGCAATTTCTTCAACTTTCGAAAGGGTTTCTGGCGTGATCATGATAGGTGCGATAATGAGACGGGGCAGAAACGCAACATCAATTCAATTCCACAAAATATGCCAGGATGGTATCGACCACGGAAGTGGTTGTGTCCGGAGAGAGGATGTCCCCGGCGAGTGTGTGTTGGTTGAGGTCGCCACATCCTTCCACAACCTGGATCTGGTTGCGGGGGTTCGTCAACTCGGCAAAACGCTGGACAATAGCTTGGCTCTGGACGATCCTGTCCTCACGGGTGTAGAGCGTGAGAACAGGCTGAGTGATGGTGGAAAGGTCCTGTCGCTCCATGTAGTCGACTTGGGCCATGAGCGGAAAAAGCGCCTCGATTGGATAGCGGAGGTGCCAGAAATAGGCGTGGGAGGAGTTTTGGGGCTCGGACATCCTTTGGCCCATGAAGGCAGGAATGATTTGGCGGGCCCAGGGCTTAAGGAGAAGGCGCGACCGTGAGTCGGCTGGCGCGAAGTTTGGCGCGAGAAGAACCAGTGCCCCGATGGGGCTGTCCGGGAAATGATGGGCGGCCCACAATGCCAGCAGTGCCCCGTGAGACGATCCGACGAGCATCACCCGCCTGCCGATCCGGCCGCCGATTGACAATGCCTCGGCGGTGTCCTTCATCCAGTCATCCAGGGCCACGTCGGACATGGGCTCGGGTGAGAGGTGCCCATGCCCCTTGAAGCGGGTGAAATAAAGGTTGGCACCCATTGCCTGGGCGACTTTCTCGCATACCGGGCTGATTTCCTGACGGCTGGTTGAAAACCCATGCAGGTAGACGACCGCCCAGTCCGTGACTGCCCGGGTTTCGGAGTTTGCCCAAACTACCTGTTTGGCGACCCCTTCCTTGAGATCCTCGCGGGCGGAATCAGAATCGACCCAGCGTTCCTCCCAGTTTTCGGGGACTTCCGGAAGGGAGATCGAGAGGGAGGAGATGCGTTGCCTGGGCCCAAGCAACCAGAGTAGGAGCAAAAGCCCGGCGATCGCCAGAAATATGTAAAGCATGTTCTTCATCCGTTGATTCAGGCTCAACATGGGCAGAAATCAGTCCCCGAATCTAACCTGAACGGGGGTGTCGATCCAGATGGACCATACGGAGGCCGCGTTTCCCTGATTGAGCGCAATTTCAAGAAAGCCCGATGAGCCCCAATAGGCAAGACCGGTTTGGACCGGAACATCCCCGAAGGTGGAGGCGATTGGTAACCGGAGGCCGGCGATCCGGACGCTGCAGGTGTGTCTGGCGAGTTCTTCCGCCCATTGTTCCGGAATATTGGTGATGAGGTTGCCAAAACGGTCGATCGCATCGACTGAACCCTCGGCTCCATCTTTGCTGAGTGAAGGCACGGGCAGGTCGAGGAGGACAGGATAATCCAGTGACGGTCCGAGTCTGTCTATTTGGATGAGTCCGGACGCCAGCATGCCCAGGACGGGAGCAAAGAGGTCGCGCCCATGAAAGGTGGGTGAAATCGGTTGTTCAGGTAGGCATGCGGCCGGATCAATCCGGTGAAGACTGCGGGGTGGACCTAGTCTGGCGAGGGTGTGACTGATCAGTCCATTGTCCGGCAAAACGAAGGTGTGGGATCCAATCTGTGTGGCGATCGCCCTGCGGTTGGTTCCGACTCCCGGGTCCACGACGGCGAGGAACCACGATTCCGGTGGAAAATCAGCCGCGCATGTGCCCAGAACCCATGATCCGCGACGGATGTCGCCCGGTTCGATGGAGTGGGAGATATCGATCAGGACGGCATCGCGGCAGCGATTCAAAAGGGCGGCTTTCATGGACGCAACGTATCCATCCTCCTGCCCGAAGTCGGTGAGGACTCCGACGAGGGGGCGGGTTGCTTTGCTTAAGCCGCTGGTCATGGGTTTGTGCTTCTAGAAGGATCGAGCCTGTTGCGCCATCTTGAAAAGCTCGAGTTGAAGCTCGCGGTTTTCACGGTAGTATTCCGGATCGCTGATTCGTCGCGACTCCAGTATCCGCTCATTCCGGTCCAGCGTCTTGAGCAGGTAGCGTTCGCGGGCGATTTGATAAGCTCTTTCCTCGTTACTGATTCCCAGGGTCCAGCGATTCAAAAAGAGACGATCCCATTCGGGAATAAGGCTGGTTACCAGTTCGGCCGCCACCCCCTTGCGTGTGAGAAAGTGAAGCCTTTCATCGTTGAAGACGCGGGTAAATTGTTCCGTTACGGAGTCAAAAGGACGCACGATGACCGGATCGAGCACGACGGTGTCCCGGTTGATTTCCCCATCGGGAAGGTTCAGGGAGACATCCGGGGAGATGGGTCCGGGGATGGTTGGCGTGGGTTGAATCGAAGGAATATCGATTTCGCCAAGATGGATCGCATCTGTGTCAGCAGCGTGGGACGCGATTCCGATACATGAGACTGCTGTGATGAGGACTGAAGTGAGGATCCGACACATGGTGATGATAGTTTTCATAGTATCTGATCGGTGCTTGTATTGTTCTGTTCAAAGATCAGAGGAGGTGCTCGCGCACAGGGGCAGCGTAATGGGGCATCGCTCCGGATTTTGAGGCAATGGTGGACCCGACTTTGCAGCACCATCCGAGGTCCTGAACGGAAATGTTGCCGTCATCGGCCAAGGCCGTCACGAGCGCAGCCGTGAAGGCATCGCCCGAGCCTACTGTGTCAATCACGTCGACAACCGGAGCATGAGCCCGGATCGGCATGGCCCCTGGCGCCCGGTAAAGGGCTCCTTGCCCTCCCAATGTGATGCATACCGGCTTATCCCCGAAGAAGTCGCTGACCTTGCGGAGGAGAACTTCGGCCGGCATGGATCCGGGACGCATTCCGATCAGGAAGGCCGCTTCAGTTTGATTCATTTTGAGCACATTTGCCTTGGCTACGATGTCCAGGATTTCCATGCGGTCCTGAAAAGGTGGGCGAAGATTGATGTCGCACACTTTGAGTCCTGGGCTGTTCGTGAGCAGTCGGGAGACAAACTCGCGGTTGGGAGCGTGGCGGAGCGCGAGTGTTCCATAGACGATGGCGTCCCATTCCGAAAACCAGGATTCATTCACCGGATTGCGGTGGATGGCGTCCCACGCGACTTCGTCCGGGAAATGGTATTGAGCATCCCCGTTTTCATCAAGGATGGCATCCACATAGCCGGTGGGAAGGCTTGGATCCCGTCCAATGAGGCTGTCATCAATTCCGGCGTTGCGGATGCGGAGAAGGGACTGGTCACCCAGAAAGTCGGTGCCGATTCGGGAGAGGATGCTGCTGTCACCGCCTAGTTTTTTGATATGGTAGGCCACGTTCAGCGGGGCTCCCCCCAGGAAAAGGCCTTGGGGAAGGCAATCCCACAGGATTTCGCCGATACAAAGGATACGGTGTGGGATAGGCATGGCAGGAATGTGTTGAGGTTATTTGGATGAGGGGTCCTGGCCGCCCATTGGGGGAACGGATCAGGGTGGGGAATTCTCGAGATGGGCCGTAATCCAGGATTCCGGGCTGGCCGATCCGGACTCGGATAGGATGGAACGGAGCTTAGTGCTCAGGGCTCTCGTGCGATCCAGCGTGGAGCTATCGTTAAGCTGGCTGCTCATTGCCGCAGCCATGCGTTTTGGATGCATGCGGCCCTGCAGGAATTCGGGATGGATGAATTCGCCGAGCAGGATGTTGGCAATGCCCACGATGCGGATGTGGACGAGAATTTTCGCCATTCCGTAGGTGATAGGATTGGTGCGGTAGACCAGAATTCCGGGGATCGCAGCCAGTGCGCAGACCAAAGAAATGGTGCCTGAACTCATGATCACGCCACAGGCCCTTACCTCAGGTTCCGAATTTGAGACAAAGGTCATGTCACCAGCACAGTCAGACTGATCGACCATTTCCTGGAGAATAACGCGTGCCGCCTCCGATGGGTAAACCACGGTAGCCCGGAGCCCGGGTCTTTCAGCTTTTAGTCTCCGGAAGGTTTCGATAATCGCCGGCATGATCCGCTTGATCGGAGTCGCCCGGCTTCCCGGAAGCAGTAGAAGCGGAGCCCCCGGATCATAGACGAAGGGCAATCGATAGTCGTCATGGACGAAGGGATGTCCCACAAACGAAACCGGCAGATCGGTGTCGCGGTAGCTTTCGATCTCGAAGGGAAAAATGACGCCCAGCGCATCCAGGTGGCGGGCCATCGCGAAGCGACGATGGCTTTTCCACGCCCATATTTGAGGGCTGATGTAGAACAGTAGATTGACGTTTCCGCCTGCTTTGTGGGCGATTCCAGCATCGAACAGCTTCTTGGCAAGCCTGAGGTTGAAGCCCGGGTAATCCACGAAACAGACTGCCCTTGGGCGGTATGCGTTGACCCATTCGAAGGCCATGGCAAAGAAGGCTTTGATCTCATTGAAGTGCTTCAGAACCTCGACGAAGCCCACTACCGCGGAGTCAATCGGATTGTGCACCAGAAAGGCACCGGCTTCCTCCAAATGCCTGCCACCGATTGCGGCCACTTTGAGGTCGGGCCTGTCACTGAGGAGCCGTTTGACAACGCGGGCAGCATGTTCATCCCCGGAGTGTTCTCCGGCGATCACAAGCAAATCCACCGATTGTCCCTCCGGTAGCGGATTGAACTCGAGGATTTTTCGCTTGTGCATGGCTTTTACTATGACCCTGAAACCTGCATCGGGTCAAGCCTGACGGTGGATATCATTGGTCTTCGAATGGCGGGTTATCAGGGGCCCCTTGATTGGGATTGTCCATGTCAGCGACGATTTTCCAAATGCCGTCGGGTTTTTCAGAGCAGGAGGTTCGTTCCGATGGCCGTTGGGAAGGATTGACTCAAGCAAGGGTTAAGCCGACATGTTGGTCTTGATTTCTCGACTGTTGGGAAGAGAACGCTGCTTCCCGAAAATGGCAAGCATATGATCGGGTGGGCCTTGTGGGGCCGAATGCGTTCGACAGCCCGGTTCGTTTGGCAATATGATATTTACTGAATCATGGCTAGAAGTGGATGCCGGTTTGAGGAGTTGCTTCCCATTGCTGAGGATGCGGTGGAGGGAGCTGTTCGGGCGCTTCCGGAAGCGTTGCGGGCTATTTCGAAGGAGGTCACCGTTTGCTATGCGGCAAGACCCGATCACGACTTGAACGATCCGCATTGGGAAGCGGGTTGGGAAGATGATACTTTGGGGCTGTTCACAGGTGGTGACCGCATGGAGGGCGATGATGGGGTTCTTGAGCCGGCACGCATCAGCCTTTTCCTCGAGAATATTCTGGATGAGGCCGATAGTGACATCCGGGTATTCCGCCGCGAAGTGCGCAAGACCTACCTTCATGAACTGGGCCACTACCTCGGCCTGAGCGAGAAGGATTTGTATCAGCGGGGCATGGAATAGGGCGCTTGGGTCAGTCTTGAGTTCACTCCGTTCGCAGATAGCTCGTTACTGCAACCTATTTGGACATAATGCTTTGAACCGTCAAAGACGTTGTTCCTAGGAGCAGATTGACGCAGTCTTACGAGTCAGATTCTCTTCTGTTGTGGCTGAAGGCGGGATGTATGTTAAAGAATCTTCACGCCTGTTTAGCGTTGTATTCAACCCAATCTCTTATGACCCGACTTCGCATGGGAAATGGGTGATGAATATGAGCCAAGGGTGGGCATTTTTGTGTCGTCGGTTATTGAATGAGTAGGTTTTGGATTCTGATCGGACATTTTGACAGGACAAGAAGATAGCAGTTTTAGCTTTGGCGTTGCCGATGATCAAAGTCGTCGATTCTCAGTTGACCTTCGTGGTAAGCTGATCTCGATTCAGTTTTCATGGACTGCTGGGACTTTGGAAACGATTGGTAGGTCTGACTCTTGCTGTGGGCTATGCGAAGAAACCCATGAAATTTGGTGAGCGAAGCGGGATGGGGCCATGCGGAAGGGGCTGAATCTATTCAGTGAGATCCCATCAGGGGACGTAGATCATTTTGCGGGTCATGCCTCCGTCCACCACGAAGGACTGCCCGGTGATGAAGCCCGAGTGGGGGCCGGCTAGAAAGGCGATCATTCCGGTGATGTCATCGGCTACGCCCACGCGACCGACCGGATGCTGTTCGCGGTCGGCATCGCTGTGCTGAATGGGGCGGCAGGCGGAAGCCTTCTGGAGGTTTCCGGTTTCGATCCACCCGGGGCAAATGGCGTTGACCCGGATGTCGGGTCCCAAACTGATGGCGAGTGCATGGGTCAGGGAGACGAGTGCGCCTTTGGCGGCGGCGTAGGCTTCGCTGTGGGGCTCCGACTGGAGGGCGCGGGTGGATGCGATGTTGACGATGCTGCCATTGCGTTCCCGCAGCATCGGAACGGCGGATCGGGTGCAGAGGAAAGCACTGGTAAGGTGGCTGTCGATCCAACGGTTCCAGGATTCGAGTGACAGGTTCTCGATGGGGCCGGAATGGGCATTGGCGATGCCTGCATTGTTCACCAACAGGTTGGCTCCAGAAGGCTGATCCGCAGCGCATTGCCATTGTCGGATCTGTTCAAAGGAATGGAGCACGGAATCCTCGACCCCGGTGTTTCCGATGATCGCGAGAAGATGATCATTCCCGCAGGAATGTGCGAATTCCTCCGTTGCTTCGGCATCCCGGTCAATGATGGCGACCCTCCAGCTCATGCGCAGAAAGTGGAGGGCGGTAGCCTTTCCGATACCCTGTGCTCCTCCGGTGATGATGGCCAGTGGTTTCATACGCGAAGCAAGCCTGCGTGAATTGGAAGCGGTTGTCCAGCTCTGGGGTGATCCGGTCGCAGGAATGCGATCGGTTCACCCCATGGAGAGAATCCGCTTATTGGTTGGCGGCGAGGTCGGCCACCGCATGGGCAAGGAAGATGTATGGAGACCCCATGGTGATCACATACTCGTTTTGTCCCCAGAAGAAGGGCCAATCCGATTTGCTTTCCGGGAAATCCGGCTTCAGCACGAGAACCCCCGGGATGATTCCTCCCGCGATAAAGGAGAAGTCCGCACGGTTGTTGCCATAGGCTTTGTCCCTGGAATGTGCACCGACCGCAGAAACAAACGACTCATTGGATCCCGGATGGCATCCGAGCAGGTAATCGAGTCCTTTGAAGGTGGCTTCCGGGCCAACGATGTCCGGAAAGGCCCGGTGGAGCAGGTAGTTGGACACGGCGAAGTTCATGATCATACCGTTTCCAGCCCATCCGCCCCGGGTAATGGGAACGCCGAATGGATTTTCCCCGGCGAAGGCGCGCCCTTCCTCCATGAAACGGATGGTGCGTTGTTTGATTGTTTCGCGATAGGCTTCATCCATGTGGGGAATGGCCCTTACCAAAACCGCCGCGTTGAAGGGGAAGCGTTCTCCCATGGAGTCGGTGGATCCGCGGATGGCATCGGCGTATTGACTGTCGCCAGTGGTCAGGAGCAGTTCGAGAGCGGCCTCGAGGCGTTCGTCCTCAACAAAGCCTCCGGTCGTGTTGCCGTGGAAGAAACGGTTCGGTTCACGATTCTTTTCGAATTCCCATACCTTAAGCGCGGTTTGGAGGCATTCCTCGGCAAGTTCATCCCGGTATCCTTTGAGGCTGCGGCTGGCGGCGGCCAGAGCTGCGGCTGAGCCGTAGTTGAGAGCGGAGGTATTTGTGGTGAATGCCCAACGGTCATCGGGTAGCCCGCTCTTGCCGTCTTTCTCTTCGTCGAGTCCGAGCGAGACATCGTAGATCAAGCCATCCGTCTTGGTCGATCCGTCACCGAGATGGGTGTATTGCTTCAGGGACGGCTCGACTATTCCCGGAATCGCATGACCGACTGCTCGGTGTTGGGCGAGCAGGCCCAAGGTTCCATGCTCGATTTGCTGCAGCATATCAGGAACGCCGTCCGGTTGGTGCAGCCAGACGCGTTTGCGTTCCTGACTGACGGTGGTCTCGTCCCGCATCGGGCGGAAGGTTTCCCATATCATCACCAGATTCTGGACCGTGGCATATTGGGATTGGGTGCGGATGTCAAAGTCACCCGCGTCATACCAGCCTCCAATGTTCAGGCCGGGAATATGTTCGCCCGGTTTGAAGCGGGTGTCGGTTGTTGATCCCATGCGGAAGAGGTCGAAGTGCTCATGGTCAACCGGGGCCTGACGGGCATCGTCCATATGGGACAGGCCATGCCAGATCCGATAGCCTTCACGCACCCTCATGTGGTCCATCTGAACCGGGAAATACACATCCAGCGTGGGGTGCCAGATTTCATCATACACGCGCTCGTCGATGCGGAAGGTATGTGTCGTTTTCCCATCGGCTTCGATGGCGTAGAGTCCATTTTCGCGGACGGACGAAAAGTCGAAGGTAAAATACGAATAGCGAAGCCATTTGCCCCAGAATTCGGGTTTTCCGGAGAGCACCGGTTTCCATGCGCCATCGGTGTCAAGTTTGAGCAGGCTTGCCTTTTCGGGATCGGGTGAACGCGGGTCCCGCTCGAGAACAGCGGTTTTCGCGGCCTTCGGGTGGTATCCGACTTGCGAATGGGCAATGACGGTCGGGCGGGTCCAGCCTTCCATCACATTGGCTTCGAGC
>Ga0209510_1002109_pt1 | contig 21026 bp, 20 predicted proteins | sample BiotimSIPDNA_FD_185749 | JGI IMG/M metagenome (GOLD analysis project Ga0209510, IMG submission 185749) | Anaerobic biogas reactor microbial communites from Washington, USA - Biogas_R1 time_0 SIP DNA (SPAdes) (version 2) | ecosystem: Engineered > Bioreactor > Anaerobic > Unclassified | place... | reverse complement strand
GATGCGTCGTTTCGGCATCGGTCGCATACGCCTTCGACGCACACGGTCGTTCTCAATACGGTAAACCCGCCCGTCAGACTCTCCGGTACGGCGATTCGGTCGAACGGTTCATGGTGGAAGTCCACAATCCTCCGGCATCTGACGCATTTGAAATGCTGATGATCGCCCAGATTCGCGTCGAATCGCTTGGCATCGCCCGATCCTTCGACGATAAAGGCGACGCCGATCTCGCTGAGCGTCAGCAGCGTTCGGTTGACCGTATCGAGCGAGATGTTGGGATAGGTCCGACGCACGCGACGGAACACCATCTCGGCCGAAGGGTGCTCGTCCGTCTCCACCAGTGCCTGATAGACAGCGACCCGCTGGGGCGTGATCTTCAGGTGCGCTTCGCGACACATGGTCCGAAACGCATCCAGCCTTTGCATCGTTTGCCCTTTGTGATTGTCTCTTGCTTTTCCGTTCACAACAGATTTTTGCGAATGTCTGACTCGTTTTGCCCGGCCATCACATGGCACACGACCGTTGGCATAGAATAGTAGTAATAGCTACTATATAGTAGTTATTACTCTGTGTCCAGCCTTTCTTCTGCTTTCTTTCGACGGTTTTTCCATCCGCGCAAGTAGCTGCCACCGAACGTCTTACGCCCCAACTGAAGCAGAGGTTCTGCAAAGATATCAAGGATGTGGTTTCTGCAAATGGAATGATCTATCAGCTTTCATCCTATTGCCGATTCTGCGGTCTACTTCCACTTGCTCCGGCGAATCGGCAGGCGGTGGTTGCCATGGCAATCGGTGCAGGTCTTGGGGGCCGGTGACTCAGCGAACAGGGGTTTGTGATCGGCCGTGTCGATTGTGCTCTTGGGATGGCACGCCATGCACGAAGGATTGATCTGGTCTTTGGGGTACATGATCTCGGGCGCCGTGCCGTTGCCGCCGGAGGCCCAGGATTCGTCGGCGATATGCGCGTCGCTGGGGCCGTGGCATTTGGCGCAGCCGATGCCGGCGTGGGCGTGAGTGACTGCGATCTTCTCGTCCAGGTAGTTGGCGTGGCAGACGAAGCATCGGCTGTTGTCAGCCGCTGGTTTGTCTGCTGCCGCCGCTGTCGGTTCATCCTCCAGCAGCAGAAGCGGCTCATCCTCCAGCAGCAGAGGTTCGTCAGAAGTTGCCGCTGGCTGGACCACAGGCGATGACCCTGCGACATGGGTCCGAGCGTCTGAGACGCTCGGGTTGCGTTCGCAGCCATTGACGGTCAGGACGATGGCGGCCAACAGGATGGCGACAAGATGGATTGTCGGCTGGGATCGTGTTGCGGTGATGATCTGAGGCATCCGTGTCTCCCGTTTCCCTCGGTGCAGTGGCGGGGACTGTCGATCAGACGTACTGCCAGTTCTTGAGCCACTGATACTGCTGCGGCAGTCTGGCGAATGCCTCCCGGCCGACGCTCTCCAGTTCCGCGTTCTCCTGGACGTCCAACTGGCGGCGTTCCGACACAGCCTTGATGACGTTGTCCACCTCTTCCATGCGGTTCACGCCGGGGATGGGAATCACGGTGTTGCTGTGGAGAATGTAACGCAACGCCAATCGGCCGCGACGGTTGTCCTGTTCGGCGTCACCGGCGAACAGCGACGCGGCTGCGAACGGCTTGATCCCGAAGGCGCCGACGTCACGCTGCTTCAAGGCGTCGAACAGACTGTCCTGTGGGGCTTTCTTCGTCATGGTGGTGAACGGAAAACAGACCACTTCGATCTGCGGGAAGTACTCGATCATGAACTGAATCCATCGGCGGTCGTGGGAAGAGAAGCCGATGAAGCGGGTCTTGCCCTGCTTCTTGGCCTTCTCCAGCGCGTCGACGATCTCGCAGGCGGTATTGAATGTGTGCCGTCCGCCCGGCTCCAGGCAGGTGATTCGCCACAGATCGGTGTATTCCTGATTCGAGTCCCGCAGAAGCTCGTCGAGTGATTCCAGCAGCTTCTTCGAGGTGCGGAAATCCTCGTTGCGCACCTCCTTGGCGCCGTGCGACAGCGCCAGATAGACCTTGTCCCGCCGTCCCTTCAGCGCTTTGGCGTCGCGCTTGACCTCGTTGTCCCAGCAGGCGTCGATGTAGTTGATGCCCTTGTCCAGGCAGCGGCTGATGATCTCGGTTCGCTCCTTGTCGTTGCTGTGCGCATGGCCTCCCAGGCCGACGGCCGAGACCATGATATTTGTCTTGCCGAGCCGCCGGTATTCCATGCCGGGATCGTAGCTGAGGATATTCGACGTCTCTGGATTGCCTCTGGCCGCTTTCGCTATGCCCATACCGACCGCGATGCCCGCTGCGGTGGTTGCCGTGTCGCGCATGAATTGGCGTCGTGTCCGTCGTTCGTCTTTCATGGCTGCTCCCTTTGCTCATCGAGATGGGGTCAATGGGCGGTTGCTCTCCAATTTGAACAGGGCGAGAATCTCCTCTTCAGAAAGCACACGATTGTAGATGCGCAGGTCGTCGATGAGGCCCTTGAAGTTCCGCCCGATTCGGACGTCGAGCTCGTTGCCCGTGTCGATCGGCCAGAGGTCCAGGAGCCCGATGTCGTGGATGACGGCCACCTCTCCATCCAGATAGAGCGTCACATCATCGTGCAAATTGGGCGATTCCTCCTGCCCGACCACCACGGCAACGTGATGCCATTGGTCGTCGTGTGTTTCGGCGTTCATATACAGGTATCCGCCGTGGGGTGTGACGCCGATGCGACCGCGAACGAAGCCGAACGTCCACATCCTGCCGAAGTCGTTGGTCCCCCACGAGACGATCTCTCCCGTGGTTGTCGCCGTCTTGATCCAGGCCGCGAGCGTCCGAGGCTGGTTTCCACCGACGCCCTTGTACTTGGTCGCCTCAAGATGGCCTTCTCCGGCATCAAGGCGAACCGCCCCTCCCGTCCGTCCGGCGGCCGAATTCTTGTCGAACGACAATCCACCTTTGAGCAGGGCGTTTCGTCCATGCTTCGAGGCATCGGCCGCCGTTGTTCCGGAGATCTCGTCGAACGTCCACCATGCGGCGAGATTGGGATCGGTGTCGAGGGTAACCGGCTCGTCCGCCTGAGCGAGTGGGGTATTCCACGCCAGGACAATGCTCACCAGAAGGGCCGAACACGCGCAGAGATGATTGCGATCCATGCGTTTCCTCCCGACTTCGTTCCTGCTACAGACGCCAGGGGCCTCGCATTGCTTTTGAGAGCAGTGCATTTGCCTGTTGGCTGTCGGTGAAGCGTTCGCTCGCGGGGTCCCACTGGAATTTGCCCTTGAGCTTCATTGCGATATTGCCCAGATGGCAGATCGTCACCGAGCGATGGCCGACCTCGACCGGGGCGGCCGTCTGGCCCCGCGTCTTGATGCAATCGACGAAGTTGCGGTGGTGATCGTTGCTCACATAGAGATGGGTTTCGTCCGGGCCGATGACGGTCGTCTTCAGCGATTCAGGATGGCAGGTGATCTCGTCCGAATAGACCGGCACCTGGATCCAGCCCTCGGTCCCTTCGAAGCGGTAGATCTCGTCCTTCTGGGTCCGGCAGACCAGCTCGGCGCCGTTGGCATAGCGGGCTCGGAAGTTTACCTTCGTGGCGGTGGTGAACAGGCCGTCGCTGGGGAACTCGGCGCCGAGGTCCTCGACCTCGACGGGGCCCGTTTCGTCCGTGCCATTGGCCCATTGGACGACGTCGATGCCGTGTGCGCCCAGGTTGGTCGTCTGGCCGCCGGAATAGTCCTCCAAGAATCGGAAAGTGTAGAGACAGCGGTCCTTGTGATAGGGGGCCCACGGCGCCGGCCCAAGCCACATCTCGTAGTCCAGCCAGTCGGGTACGGCCATCGGCGCCCAGTCGCTCGGCGGGGCCTGCTTGTTATTGAGCCCAATTCCGACCAGGGCCTTCTGCAGCTTACCGATCCGTCCGTTGCGGATCAGCTCGCAGATGAAGCGGTATGTCTGACTCGACCGACGCTGGGTGCCCGTCTGGAAGACGACATTGTATCGGCGCACCGCCTCGGCCAGCGCCCGACCCTCGGCGACGGTAAGAGTCATGGGCTTTTCGCAGTAGATGTCCTTGCCTGCAGCGGCCGCCTGGATCGCGCAGATGGCGTGCCAGTGGTCGGGCGTCGTGATGCACACCGCGTCGATGTCATCCCGGGCGATCAGATCGCGAAAATCCACGTAGGCGGCGCATCCCTTGTACTGTCCCGCGCCCGCCTTGTGGGCATAGTCATCCTCGACGATTTTGACTGCCGGCTCGCGCCCGAACCAGGCGCCGTTCCAACCCTTCTTATACCAATGGCCGTATTCGTCGCTGGCCCGGACGGGATCGCAGACCGCCAGCACCTGGACATCGGGTTGGGCGAGGAAGGCCCGCATGTTGTTGGTGCCCATGCCGCCGACGCCGATACACCCCATCGTCACCCGCTCGCTCGGCGCGACATTGCCCGCCAGACCCAGCGCCGAAGACCGGACCACCATCGGAAAGGCCAACGCCCCGGCCATACCTGACTTGAGGAACTCTCTCCGATTGATACCCTTGCCGTTCATGACATGCCTCCCGTCTTTGGCGCTGGTGCTCTCGGTTGCAAGGAGACCTTTCCTGGCCGCCCCCGGGGCCACGGAAGATTATACCCATGACGGTTACGGCGTGCAACGCTTTCGTCATCCCGGTTCTAAGGCAAGACGTGTCGCCAGAGCAGCAGGCTGCGAACGTAGGCGCTGGCCCGCCGGATGGTCACCAGGGCCTTGATGTCCCATGGGAATCGACAGCTTCTCTCCCGGGCCAGCAGCGCGACTTCTCGTGTCAGCGGGCTGTTCTTGGAGAGGACTCTCGCCACACAGCGACGCCGGGCCAGACGGTACTTCTCCAGGGGGAACACCGCTTCATAGAGAGATGTCTTGCCCAGCAGTTCGAGCGTCAGAAGCGTCCTGGCGCACTTCCAGCACACTCCGCAGTTGACGTTGCCGCGCCGTGGGTCAATGCACACGTCGAGGTATCGATACGACTGCGGAATCTTGGTGATGCGCGCTGTCTTCTCGACGCGCGAATACTGGGCGCCGGACAGGATGCACTCCATGCGTTCCGTAGACAGCAGGTGAATGGCCACCGGATCGGTATGGCCTGCGAATTTCGTCCTGCCGACAAAACAGTCCTCGTACCGAAAGGCCGATGCATAAAGGCACTTGCCCAGGAGCTTTTGCAGCACCAGGGCCGCCGAGATGTTGCGAACGCTATGACTCTCTTGGAAGCCGAGGCGATAGAACTCATCCAGGTTTGAGTCGATGCATATGAACGGCAGACCCAGTTCCTCCGCACACGGACGAAGTCGCTCGGCGCGGTTGCGGAACATCGTGCATCCGCCGTCTCCATGTGAGCCCACGTTGTTGAACAGCAGATGGGTGATTCGGTACGCCTGGGGGACGTCGTCGAGAAAGTGGTCGGCCAGGACGCAGAAGGAGTCGATGCCCCCCGAGAAACCAGCGCCCACGCCGGTCGGTCTCGGTCTCTGTCGGCCGTCGTACAATTCAGCCGCAAGGACTCGCACCGCAGACAACTTGGGATTGACCGAACGGAGAATCCGCATGTAGTACTGCCTCAGGTTCCAGTGCAGCTTCTCAGAGACCGGACCATCGACGTGGAGGTCTTCTCCGGCCATCATCGCTGGCATGAGCAGGCCCACGACAAAGGCGTCGAGGTGTTCCGGGGTCAGGTACTCGCCATAGCGCCGTTCGACGGCATACCAGAGGTATTCCCTCCTTCCCTCCCATTCGACCAAGGCGCGGATGCGAACCTCCTGGCCGTGCTCAACCAACTCCGGTTTTCTCACGCGCATACAATGATCCTGCGTTCCAGATGGATACCCACTCCTTGGTCTGATGTCCGTCCAATCGACGGGAGGAATCATGCTACGCGTTGTGTCGCGAAAGTGCAAGTGAATCGTTGTATGGAATCCATGGAATGGCCGGTCGGCGCATTGCCGAATGTCTACGGGCTTGCATGGCAGGCACGGAGCCGTTTTCGGGCCTGTTCGCCCTGGAGATCGCCCCTCATGCTCCCGGCGTCCGCCGTTATGAGATAGGCCTGTTTCGCATGTGTCTCGCGGCACTCCGCAGAGCGGCCAGAAGTCGGCAGCGCAGAGGAAAGCCATAGTGATTCCGTCGAGCCAGTTCGCCGATCTCCTTGAGCAGGGGGTCATCACTGGAGAGCATCTTTGCGATGAAACGGTTTCGCTCCTTGCGGTATCGATCGTGCCGGAAAGCCCTTGTGTAAAGAGGTTGCAGACCGAGGATCTCAAGGGTCAGTTGCGTGCGCATACACTTCTTGCATACGGAACAGTTGCCCGCGCCGTGGTCTCCCGTGCGGTCAAAACACACATCCAGATAATCACGGGAAAGCTCTATCTCTGCAACACGGGCCGTCTTCTCGACCCGGGAATACTGCGCGCCGGTTGACAGGCAGTCGGTCGTCTCCGTCGAGAGCAGATGGACAGCCATCGGATCTGTGTGTCCGACGTCATGGGTTTGTGCGACGAAACAGTCTTCGTATTTGTGGGTGGAAGCATAGAGGTATCTGCCGAACAGCCCCTGGAGGGTCAGGATCGCCGAGAGATTCCGGGCGACGTGGGTTTGCCCGAAGCTGAGCGTGAAGAAGTCGTTGAGGTTTGAATCGATGGTGATCAGGGGCAAGCCGAGCGCGTCAGCACAAAGACGCAGTCGGTCGTACCGGCCGACGAACAACGATCGCCCACCCTTGCGATGCGCGCCCACATTGTTGAAGACCAGATGTGTGACCTTGTATCCCGGCGGTACATCTCCAAAGAAATGGTCGGCCAAGACACAGAAGGAATCGATCCCGGCGGAGAATCCGGTCCCGACGTAAGGGGCCAGCGGTCTCTGACGGCCATCATCCAATGCCGAGGGCTGAATCCGCACCGGGTGCATCGTGGGATTCACAGACGCCATGATTCGCATGTAGTAATGCGTCAGGTTCCAGTGCAGCTTCTCGGAGACAGGACCCTCCACATACACGTCTTCATGCGCCGTCATGGCGGGCAGCAGCAGGCCCACGAGGAAGCCGTCGAGTTTGTCTGTTGTGAGATGGTCTGCATAGCGCCGGTCGACCGAATACCAGAGGCATTCGGTGCGTCCTTCCAGTTCCACACGGGCCTGAATCCGGACCTCATGGCCATGCTCGACCAACTCCGGCTTGCCTAATTTCATGCGCTATGATCCTCTGCGAGTCTGTGCGAACCCGCCGATCTCGCGGTGCCTTGGGACGACAGCGGGGATGATACCGAACATGCCGATGGGTTTCAAGGTCGTTGTAGCAGGAAAGCTTCTCGCGGCATGATAGAAGAAGGCCCCTGTGGCAGGAGGATGCGAAGGTATTTGCTCGTGCTTTTATGAAGTCGCACGGAATACCCGCCTGCTGCTAACACAGGGGCCCGACTGAATTATTCGTGGCTCTCTCCTTTTGTTCCTAGCGTCCCCGCGCGTCGTCCTGTGCCGGACCTGGTATACGTCCAAGATCGAACTGGCGACGCCGGTTTTGGCTAAGAGGACCTTGCTGGTCTTCAGCTTCGAGCCACCGTTTTGAACTTGTACATCATCCACCATCGGTCAGACGGCAGCATTTTCTTGAGCGGATTTCACACGTCACAACGCGTCTCTTTGCGGCGAGCAAGACACAGAGGCGTTGGGTTGTTCCGAGCCTGGTTCACCGGTCGGCACAAGCTGTGCAAAGTCACCCGCCTCGGTCGCCCGAGTGTTTCGCCAGATGCCGCAGTTCTCTTATTCTGACCAGTGTATCGGCCCGGAGGTCTCGGTCGGCGCCGACCTCGCCGCCGAAAAAAAGTGCGGTTCTTGAGAAAATGGCATCCACATTCATGGTTCGCCGTACGCCTCAAGAGCATACTGGCGACAAGCAACTGCCACTCGGAGCACCGCCAATACCCCCTTTGGGCTTCAAGGGGCGCCTAACCCATCTGAAGCCCTGCCACGGCGGTGCTCCTCCCTTTATCATCCTGCTATCCCCGCAGGTACTGAGGCGACCATCCGCCTGCCGCGTGCGGGCCTCTCAGCGTTGCTGCCTGATGCACCTTTGCCCTCCCGTTTGGAGCATCAAGTGTCGGACCTGTCTGCCCCGAGGGCGTCGAGTCTGTTGACAGGAGGTCCCATAAATGCGATAATTCCATTTGTGGCAAGCAAATAGAGTGTTCTCCGGCTGCCTGACAGGCTCAGCCTGAGGCGGCGTTTGAGGAAAGGATCGGGTGATGAAAGCGATCGACATGGGGCTGTTTCTCATCGGTTTGGCAAGCCTCACGCTGGGATGCTCCGTCGCGCCGGAGGGAACGGCCGACGAGACGCGCGAGATAGGCGACGGGTCGGTTGTCGGGGCGGCGGACCAGGCCGCTTCGTGTCTGCCATTGGTGCGATGTGGGTTCGCCATCCGTGATTTTCGTGTGATTCGTGACGAACACGGCAGGGTCCACGCCGTCGGTGAGGTGGAGAACGTAGGCCACGCCACGCGAGGCGTCGAGTTGCAGGCCGCTTTGCGGGATGCTGAGGGACGACTGCTCTCGGTGGGGCATTTCTGCCCGGCCGGCGGCAGCAACATTGTGCCCGGCGAGGTGTGGCCCTTTACGTATTCTTTCGGCCGGCAGGATGAAGGCGTGCACGCTGAACTGAGGATCGTCGATGCGTTTCGATCCATGAGCGGGCCCGATACAGTGGCCAACGCGCGGTAACCCCATACGCATGGAGCGGCGGGGCTGAACTGGTGATTCCTTGCATCTGTCATTCTTCCAGGGGCATCAACTCGACCTTGCGAAACTCCAGGGGGTGGCTTTCGGCCTGCAGGGCGACATAACCCGCGCCAAGCGTCGTGTTGCCATCCTTGATCAGCTTCTTGGCGTCCGCATCGCCGTCGTCGAGTTGGGGCCGCTCGTATTCGAGCACAACCTCGCCGTTGACGAGTTGCCTGATCTTCCCGTTTCCGTGGACCTCAATCTCCATCGTCACCCACTGGTCGCCATGATACGTTTCTGATTTCGAGTTGATACAGTGCTGCGTGATGAGTCGATCGTTCATGACAATGTGCGTTCCCGGCGTGCATACGTTGGCGGTCGAGCGCTTGTCCGTGCCGTTGCCGCCGAGCATCTGGGCCTCGATCGAGACGGGAAAATCCTGGTCCTTTCGCATGCTCTTGGGCGACTGGCAGTGGAACATGATGCCGCTGTTGCGGAAGGCCCAGCCGGGGCCGCCCGGCGTCTGCTCGCCCACAAAGCGGTATTCCACGCGCATGCGATAGTGAGAAAAGGGCGTCTCGTAGAACAAGTGCCCGAACTTGCCGTCGAACTTCTCATACTGGTCGTACCGGACCTTCAGGAGCCCATCTTCGACGCGGAATGTGTTGCCGAAGTTGTCGTCGAGGTCGTAGCCGGTGATCTTGGGGTGCCAACCCTTGAGGTCTTTACCGTTGAACAGCGAAATCCAGCGGCCTTCGGCGGACTTGCCCGCCTGCGAGGCGCAGCCGGTCGAGCATATGGCACCGACCATGACCACAGCAAGTGTTCGAAGGAGAGTCTGTCGAGCGGGCGTTCGGTCTTGCTTGGCGGTCATAGGAGTGCTCCTTCTGAGTCAGTCCGTCCATTTTTCAGCAAGCATACGAACCAAGCCTGAGCAGTTCAAGCCGGAATTGGCCGTTCAGGCGCATTTGCTGCCTCGGCAGACATGTGACCACGGATGACAGGCGGACGGAAAAAGCGGGCAGAACACGGGAAATGGAGCCAATGGGAGTCGAACCCACGACCTCTTGCATGCCATGCAAGCGCTCTCCCAACTGAGCTATGGCCCCGTTTGGCAGTATGTTAGCACACCTGCTACGGCCAGGCAAGCGATTTTTCGCGCATATTTTGCCCTTGCAGCGGGGCCGGCTGCAAATAGACTCTGGGGGCCGACGGCTGCCGATGGCCCGGGGGATTCTCGGACCCTGATTCGGCCCCGTCCAGTAGAATAGATGAGGATCGCTCGTTTTGGTCAAGCGAGAACGCATACGGATCACCGGCCGGGTCCAGGGTGTGGGCTTTCGGCCCGCTGTCTACAGGCTGGCGAGGGAGCTGGGCCTGGCGGGCACGGTCTACAACGACACGCAAGGGGTCACGGTAGAGCTTCAGGGCCGGGAAGACCGCATCGACGAGTTTCTCCGTCGCCTGCAATCCGAGCCGGACAAGCCGCCATTGGCCTCGATTCAGTCGTGCATAAGAATAGATGTCGAGCCGGTCGATGGGCAGGAGGTCTTTGACATCGGCCGGAGCGATTCGGCTGGGACGGCCCTGTCGCAGGTGACCGCCGATATAGCCACCTGCCGCGATTGCCTGGCGGAATTGGGCGACCCGAGCGACTTCCGTTATCGTTATCCCTTCATCAACTGCACCAACTGCGGGCCTCGATACTCCATCCTCAGGACCATTCCATACGATCGCCCGAATACGACGATGGCGGTCTTCCCGATGTGCGATCGGTGCGCGGCCCAGTACGGCGACATCTGCGACCGGCGGTTTCACGCTCAACCCGTTGCATGTCCGGCGTGTGGGCCGAGCATCCAGTTGCTGGGCCCCGACGGCACGATCCTGCAAACCGGGACCGACGGTGTGCTGTCCGAGGCGGCCCGGCTGCTGCGCGAAGGGCAAATCCTCGCCATCAAGGGCGTCGGCGGATTTCACCTGGCCGTCGATGCGCTGAACGAGCAGGCAGTGGTCCGACTGAGGCAGCGCAAACGTCGCGACCACAAACCCTTTGCCATGATGGCCGCTTCGGTCGATGCGATCCGCAAATACGCCGTCGTCGATGGTGCGGCCGAAGAGGTCCTCAGAAGTCCGGTTGCCCCGATTGTGCTGCTGCCGAAGCGACCGGGCACGTCGATTGCGCCGTCCGTGGCCGAAGGGGTCGGCACGTTCGGCTTCATGCTTTGCTACGCGCCGCTGCACGCATTGCTCTTTGCCGAGGGGCTCGACGTCCTCGTGATGACCAGTGCGAACCTCTCGGACGAGCCGCTGATCTGCAAGAACGACGTCGCGCTGCGCCGACTGGGCGAGGTGGCCGATGCGTTTGTCATGCATGACCGGCAGATCTATCGGCAGGTGGACGATTCCATCATCCACCTGATCGACGACGAGCCGGTGCCGCTACGCCGCGCCAGGGGGTATGTGCCGACGCCGATCCTGATCGATCGCAGCGCGGGGCCGGACATCGTCGCCGTTGGCGCCGATCTGAAGAATACGTTCTGCCTGGTCAAGCAGAACCAGCTCATCCTCAGCGAGCACATCGGCGACCTCGAAGACGCCGAGGTCTATCGTCACTACATTGGTTCCATCGAGCACCTGCGCGGACTTTTCGAGGTGCAGCCGGAGGTCGTTGCCTGCGATCTTCACCCCGGCTACCTTTCCACCCACTTTGCCCGGTCGCTTTCCGGCGTGAAGGTCATCCCGATCCAGCACCACTGGGCCCACATCGCCTCGGTGCTGGTCGAGCACGGACACGCCGGGCCGGTCATCGGCATCGTGTGCGACGGAACCGGCTATGGCACCGACGGCGCTATCTGGGGTTGTGAGTGCATGATCGCTTCGCTGACGCAGTTCGAGCGGTTCGGCCATCTCGACTATTACCCGCTGGCGGGCGCCGATTGTGCGAGCAAGGAGGCGATTCGACCTCTCCTGAGCCTGCTCCGACAAGCGTACGGCGACGACTTCTGCGTCGGCGACTTCGCCTGGCTGCTCGAACGGATCGAGCCGGAGCGGGCAAGGCTCGATATGATCTTTGAGCAGATCGAGAAGGGCGTCAATACGGTCAGCACGTCGAGTCTGGGCCGCGTCTTCGATGCCGTCGCTGCCGTTCTCAGCCTGGGTACATACAATCACTTCGATGCCCAACTGCCTATGGCGCTCGAATCGGTCGCCGATTCGCACGTCGACGTGTGCTATCCGTTCGATCTGATCGAAGGTGAACCGGTCAGGATCGACCTGCGTACGACGATCCGACACATCGTGGAAGAGGCTCGGCAGGACGCCGATAAGGGCAGCGTCTCGGCGAAGTTCCACAACACGCTCGTAGAAGCCCTGCTGGCTGTGGCGCAGGCGGCCCGACGGAAGACCCATCTGGACGTCGTCGCGTTCAGCGGGGGCGTCTTCTGCAACCGCTATCTGGCCAATCGCCTGATTCGCCGTTTCAAACAGGCCGGCTTTGCGGTATTATGCAACCGGGATGTCCCAGCCAACGATGGCGGCATCGCCCTCGGCCAGGCCGCCATCGCAGCGTCCGTTATTGGAAGGACAGCGTAGGAGTTGCGGGCGTGCAGTGCGGGAATTCATGAGAAGGAAGATCATCGGTTGCCGGCCAACATCTGCGAAATGGCCTCGTTCAGTTCAGGGATGTCTCGGCAAACGATCTCCCATATCCTGTCCAAATCGACACCAAGGTAGTCGTGGACGAGCACATTTCGGAACGCCGCGATACGATGCCATTCGATTTTGGGGTGGCGTGCCTTGGCGCCCTCAGAGAGTCGCTGCGTCGATTCCGCCAGCGTTTGTAGATTCCTCAGCACGGCATCTTGGAGCGTATGTGAGGACAGAAACCGCTCCTTCCCGCCGCGAGTATCCTCCTCGATGCGGCTGATGCAATCAAGGATGTGGCGGAGATAGACGCGGTCGTCCTTCATAGGGGTACCGCCTCGCCAAGCACATGATCTCGCAGGTGGGGATTCAGTCCCTTTTCCGTGACGATCTCGACCCGTCGCCCGAGGATTCGCTCGAGGTCGAGGATGAGTCCGGCCGGAAACCAGGAACTGGTGGTCGGGCCGGTATCGACCAGGAGATCTACGTCGCTGTCCGGCCGGTCCTCTTCGCGAGCGACGGAACCAAACAGTCGGACGTTGCGCGCGCCGTGTCGTGCGGCAATATCGAGGATCTCCTCACGTTTGGCCTGTAGGATTTGTCTCATCGTCATACGCAGTACTACCCTGCAAACTCGACCATCCCAGAATCAGCATCGATGACCGAGCGTACGAGGTTCCCGTACCGCTGTCAAGACTCGGTTGACGGGCGGCGAAGGGACGGATACCATGATTTTCGTGTTTGGAGCCTCACAGGTGGGGGGCTTCTGAGACTGAACCGTAGCTCACTGAAGACGAGTGACGACAGATGTGTTTAGCCATACCGGCGAGAATTGTGGAGTTGGATGAGGATCGCGCGACGGTCGATGCGATGGGCAATCGCTTTGCGGCCAAAACGACGTTGCTGCCTGACGCGAAGCTGGGCGACGTTGTGCTTGTCCACGCGGGTTTTGCGATCGCGCGGGTCGATGAAGAAGAGGCCAAGAAGACGTGGGAGCTGTTCGCCGAGATTGAGAACTTCGAGAAGACGCAGAATCGGGTCTCGGGATAGGGCCATATGTTCGACAGGATCGCCAAAGCGCAGCAGCAGATCGACGAGGCGTGCCAAACGCTGGGCCGGCCGATCACCGTTATGGAAGTGTGCGGCACGCACACAGTGGCGATCTTTCGCAGCGGCATCCGGTCCACGCTGCCGAGGGGGCTCAAGCTCTTGTCGGGGCCCGGCTGCCCCGTTTGCGTGACCGACCAGGGCTATATCGATGCCGTTCTGGAGTTGACGAATCGCGACGACTGCATCATCGCCACCTACGGCGACATGATTCGTGTGCCGGGCAAGACCGGATCGCTGGAGACCCGCGCCGCCCGCGCCGATGTCCGGATCGTTCTTAGCAGCGAAGATGCGCTGCAACTGGCCCGAGACAACACGCACAAGACCGTGGTGTTCGTGGCGGTCGGGTTCGAGACGACCGCGCCGGCCACCGCCGTGGTCGTGAAGGAGGCGGCCGAAGAGGGAATCGAGAACTTCTGCATCCTCAGCGGCCACAAGCTCATCCTCCCTGCGATGCGCGCGCTGCTCGGCGGGATGAACGACCGCGTCGACGGTTTTCTCTGTCCGGGGCACGTCAGCGTGATCATCGGGGCCGGCGCGTTCGCCGAGATCGTCAACGACTTCGGTCGGCCCTGTGTCGTCGCCGGCTTCGAGCCACTGCAGATCATCGAAGGTCTGGCGGAGATCTGCCGTCAGCTCTCCAATGGCAAGCCGCAGCTCAAGTCAATCTACGGCGCGGTCGTCACCGAGCAGGGCAACACAGCCGCCCAGCGGATCATTGCCGAGTGTTTCGAAGCCGCCGACGGATACTGGCGCGGCCTTGGGAAGATAGAGAAGAGCACGCTGGTGTTGAAGCCGAAGTATAGGGAGTTCGATGGGTTCGAGCGATTCGGTTTGACCGATGAGCCGGGCGAAGACCTCAGCGGATGTCGATGCGGCGAGGTCCTGTGCGGGCGGATCGAACCGATGCAGTGCGCGCTGTTCGGCTCGCAGTGCACGCCGCACAAGCCCGTCGGACCCTGCATGGTCAGTTCGGAGGGCACCTGTGCCGCATGGTACAAATACGGGAGAAGGGATTAGGGCCGGCGATGGCACACGATGAACCGCAGAGAGTCCTGCTCGCGCATGGCGGCGGGGGGCAACTGACCAGTCAGCTCATTCGCGAACTGATTCTGCCCAACTTGAAGAACGAGGCGTTGTCGTCGCTCGGCGATTCGGCCTGTCTGGAGCTGGCATCGACGTCGATTTGTCTGACGACTGACAGCTACGTGGTCAAACCGCTGTTCTTCCACGGCGGCGACATCGGCAAGCTGGCGGTCTGTGGGACGATCAACGATCTGGCGGTGGCTGGGTCGAGACCGGTGGCCCTTACGTTGTCGCTGATCGTCGAAGAGGGCTTTGAGATGGGACTGCTGGAGAGAATTCTCCAGAGCATCGGCCGGACAGCGCGAGAGAATCGCGTTTCGATTGTGACCGGCGATACCAAGACCGTGGAGCGTGGCTCGGCCGACGGGGTTTTCATCAACACGGCTGGGATCGGCATTCGGCTGCCGGGCGTGAATCCCGGACTGGACCGAATCGCGGTCGGCGACAAGATCCTCATCAACGGCACGATCGGCGATCACGGGATGACGATCATCTCGCAGAGAGAGGGGATCCGATTTGAGTCGCAGTTGGTCAGCGATTGCGCCGCCTTGGCTGACCTGACGTGCCGGCTGTTCGAGCAGGCCGGCGGCGTCAAGTTCATGCGGGATGCGACACGCGGAGGACTGGCCGCCGTGCTGAACGAAATGGTCGAAGGCGCCGACTTCGGCATCGAGATTCGTGATGCCGATATTCCCGTCAAGCCTTCGGTGCAGGCCGCCGCCGACATGCTGGGCTTCGACGTTCTGAACATCGCCAACGAGGGCAAGTTCGTGGCGGTCGTATCGCCGGAGACGGCGGATGCGTGCCTGAGCGCCTGCCGAGATCATCCGTTGGGTCGCAACGCCGCCTTGATCGGCGAGGTGGTCGCGTCGCAGGGTGTGCCGCTCGTCGAGCTTCGCACGAAGATCGGCGGTAAACGGATCGTGCAGATGCCCTACGGGCGCGAATTGCCGAGGATCTGCTGATGCACGAGACGGCGGTGGCGCAAGGTTTGATCGAGGCGATTCTTCAGGAGGCGGACAAGCAGGGCGGCCGGCCGGTCCGCGCGAAGATGAGTTGCGGCCGCCTCAACGCGGTCAACGATGAGGTGCTTCGCTTCGCGTTTGAGGCGATCGCCGAGGGTACGCCGTGCGAGGGCATGGTATTGGAGATCGAGCACAAGCCACTACAGGCGAAATGCCGGGCGTGCGAGAACGCGTTTGCAGTGGATTTGTCGGATGCGCGGTGTCCGCGCTGCGCCGGCGACGACTTTGAATTGCTTCCCGATGCCCCTTTGGTGTTGGACGAGATTGAGTTTGAGAAGGAGTAAGCGATGGAGAAGGTGAACGTCGGCACGCGCATCCTCAGCGCCAACGACCAGTATGCGATGAAGAACATCGAGCTGCTGGCGCAACGCAAGCAGTTATGTTTGAACATGATCTCCTCTCCGGGCTCGGGCAAGACGACGATTCTCGTGCGGACGATCACCGATCTGAAGAACGAGGTTCGGATCGGGGTGATCGAAGGCGACATTCAAACGGACATCGACGCCGAACGCATCCGCGCGACGCAGGCGCCCGCCATTCAAATCAACACGGAAGGGGCATGCCACCTTTCGGCCCGGCAGGTGCACGAGGCCCTGGGGAAGCTGCCTCTCGACGCCCTCGATGCGGTCGTGATTGAGAACGTCGGCAACCTGGTGTGTCCATCGGCGTTCGAGCTGGGTGAAACTGGGAAGATTGTCGTGCTCTCCGTGGCCGAAGGCGACGACAAGCCCGTCAAGTATCCCGGCATCTTCGCCAAGTCGAAAGCGCTGCTGATCAACAAGATCGATCTGCTCAGCGGTTCGCTCGTGGACTTCGACCTCGACAAGGTCAAGGCCGATGCGCGGCGGCTGAATAAAGGTATCGAGATCTTCCCTGTCTCTGCGAAGACGGGCGAAGGTATGCAGGCGTGGTACGATTGGCTGGCCGCACAGGTGCGTCAGTTGCGCCGGTAAAGGCCGTGCCGGCGGATGTAGTCCAGCACGTCCGGGCAGAGCATATCGCGAACGTCTTCGCCAGCCGCCAGGCAATGGCGAACGTGTGTGCTGCTCAGGTCGATGGAGGGGGTTTCGATCACGTTTCTTCGCAGCTTCTCCACCCGGTCACGCCCCAGGGCGTGCAGGTGTCTGTCGAACGACGGGGCCGCATACCCCCCGCGGACCATTACCGCCAGATAGCAGATGTCGATCAGCTCTTCGATGCGGTGCCATAAGATCAGATCGTCTACGCTGTCGGCGCCAATCAACCAATAGATCGATGCATCGTCGCCGCATTCCTTCTGAAAGTGCTTGACGGTGTCGAGCGTATAGCTCGGCGCCGGTCGGCGCAGCTCGCAGTCGCTGACGGAAAACCGTTCGTTGCTCCGCGTGGCCAGTTCGATCATACGCAGTCGGTCGTCGTCCGTCGCGTTGGGGAAAAACCCTTTCAGCGGCGAGCACTTCGCCGGGATGAAGACGACGTTCTCCGCTTCGATCTGCCTCGCGGCGGCTTCAGCGACGCGCGTATGCCCGAGGTGGATCGGATCAAACGTGCCGCCAAACAGTGCAATCTTCCGTTTTGCCATAAACAACTAACAATGAAGTTGTGCGATCTTTTTGCCGATACGGATCACGGCGTGCAAGAAAATCTCATTTCAACACCCACGTAGCAAACCCGGTCGTTGCAGGAAAGTCAAGGGACTTCTCCTGCCACAGTTCTCCATCGCAACGACGTGACTGACGAAGAGGCCGTGACCTCTGTCGAATCGCGAAGTGCGCTGTTGAATGCATGTTTCCAAGGGGTTTCAGTTAAAGCGATGCATGAAGCGAGAAGGTCATAGTGTGACATCGTGAGCCCCATGCACATGAGCTCGGAAGAGAGTCGAGGCGAAGTGTTCTACGCATCGCTCGCATCGAATGCGATGTCTCTCGAGAAAATTTTTATGAAGTATTTCGGAATAAATGGACGATACAGAACATAACAGATGCTATTATCATTTTCGATAATGGCTTCGGCGTTGTCGATAACATGCGTAGTCCCTGTTATCGAGTAAAGTGAATACAGAAAGCATTGATTAGTGGTCAGCTTGAAGGAGAAAAGGTATGGCCAAGAAGAAAGCGGCAAAGAAGAAGGTCGCCAAGAAAGCCACGAAGAAGGCTGTGAAGAAGGCGACGAAGAAGAAAGCCACAAAGAAGGCAACGAAGAAGAAAGTGGCAAAGAAGAAGAAGTAAGACACGTACTTCGCCTGGGGCCTGCCGGCTCCATTCGGGCGGTGCCCGCGAGGGGATCGTCCGCATCGGGATGTGGCAGGCTTCTGGAAAATGGAAGACTCTCCTGGGTAAGGGGGGTCTTCCATTCTTTTTGGGGGGCGCCGCAGGGCTACGCCGGGGCATTTCTCGCGGGGGGGATGAGCTTTTCCGGGGTTTCTTGCAATCGGGCCTGTTTCTCCTATACTGTCCTCGCGGCCGGGCCGTTGGCGTGCCTTGTCGTGGGAAGATGGAAGACTGCTTGAGGAGAAACCCGGTCGATGGACTTCTTCAACTACAAAGCCGGCCGTCTGTTCGCCGAACAGGTGGAGGTCGATCGCATCGCGTCGGAGGTGGGAACGCCCGTCTACCTCTACAGTGCGGCCACATTGCGGGACCATCTGCAGAAGGTGCACAGGGCCTACGAGTCGCTGGACACCACCGTCTGCTTTTCGGTCAAGGCGTGTGGCAACGTGAGCATTCTGAAGCTCATGGCGGCAGAAGGCAGCGGATTCGATATTGTCAGCGGAGGCGAGTTGTATCGCGTGCTTCAGGCGGGGGCCGACCCATCGAAGGTGGTTTATGCCGGCGTGGGCAAGACGGACCGCGAGATCGTCGAGGCCCTCGATGCCGGGATCGGGTACTTCAATATCGAATCTGAAGAAGAACTGGCGAACCTGATTCAACTGGCCGGGCCGCACGTTGCGGCTGGCCGGAGCCGGCCCAAGGCGGCGCTGCGAGTGAATCCCGATGTGGACTACGAGACCCACGCCTTCCTCCGAACGGGAAAGAAAGAAACGAAGTTCGGGGTCGATATCGAGCGGGCAGTCGCCGTCTTCGACGCTTATGGCGACAATCCCTCGGTCGATCTCTGTGCGCTGCACGTCCACCTCGGCACGGGTGGTAAGACCATCGATCCATATGTCGAAGCGCTGGAAAAGGTCCTCGTTCTCATTGATCGGCTGCGCCAGAAGGGGCACCGAATTGGGGCGTTGGATCTTGGCGGCGGGTACGGCGCCGACTACGAGACCGAGACGGTGCCCTCGGCGGCCGAATATGCCGCAGGAATCGTGCCGCTGATCCGGGGCAGAGACCTCAAGCTGATCCTGGAGCCCGGCAAGAGCATCTGCGCCAACGCGGGAATCCTCCTGACGCGCGTGCTCTACACCAAGCAGGGTGGAAGCAAGAGGTTCGTCATCGTCGATGCGGCGATGAATGACCTGATCCGTCCCTCGTTGTATGATGCGTTTCACTTCATCTGGCCGGCAAAGGTGGAACCGCGTTTCGAGCCGGCTGTCCGCAGCAAGGAACTGCATATCGAAGGCAGCGAGGTCGTGGACCTCGTCGGGCCCGTGTGCGAAGGGGCGGATTTTCTCGCCAAGGACCGTCCTATCCCACACGTCGAACGGGGCGACCTGATCGCGGTCTTCACGGCGGGCGCCTATGGGTTCACCATGAGCAGCAACTACAACAGCCGGTGCCGCGCCGCCGAAGTCCTCGTGGACGGCGACGCGTTCCACGTGATTCGCAGGCGAGAAAGCTACGAAGACCTGGTGGCCCTGGAGCGATAAGGCGTAGCGTGGAGCCGAGAACCGGCGGGCCGGTCAGAGACTGCGCTCGACGAATCCCGTGTCGATCTTGCCTTTGACGAACAGGTTGTGCGAGAGGATTTCGAGGCAGGCGGGAATTGTGGTCTTGATGGGCTCGATGACGAATTCGTGCAAGGCGCGACGCATCGTGGCGATGGCCTCGGCCCGGGTCTCCTGGTGGACGATGATCTTGGCGATGAGCGAATCGTAGTTCGGGCTGATCGTCCAGCCCTGATGTACGTGCGTGTCGATTCGGACGCCCAGACCGCCGGGAGCGATGTACCTGGAAATCGTTCCCGGACACGGGGAGAAGTTGTTGGCCGGATCTTCGGCGTTGATGCGGCATTCGATGGCCACGCCTTGGTGCCGGATGTCCTTCTGACGCAGCGTCATCGGCTCGCCGCCGGCGATGCGGAGTTGCCACTTGATGAGATCCTGGCCCGTGACCATTTCCGTGACCGGGTGCTCGACCTGGATGCGGGTATTGACCTCGATGAAGTAGAAATTCCCTTCCTTGTCGAGAAGGAACTCGACGGTGGCGGCGTTGACGTAGTTGGCTTCCTTGATCAGGCGGCTTGCCGCTTCGGCCAGTCGCTCGCGGTCGCGCTCCTCCAGGATCGGGCAGGGCGACTCCTCGATCATCTTCTGGTGCCGCCGCTGGATGGAGCAGTCGCGTTCGAAGAAATGCACGACATTGCCTTCCTGGTCGGCCATGACCTGGACCTCGACGTGTCGTGGTTCGACGATGAATTTCTCCATGTAGACGCTGCCCTCGCCGAAGGCCACTTCGGCCTCGGATCGCGCCGATGCCAGGGCGGCATGAAGGCTGATGTCGTTGTGCACGACGCGCATCCCGCGCCCGCCGCCGCCCGCGACCGCCTTGATGATGATCGGATAGCCGATCTCGTTGGCCAGACGCAGCGCCTCCTTCTCGTTCTCGATCACGCCGTCGGAGCCGGGGACGACCGGGACCTTGGCGCGGCGCGCCAGCTTGCGGGCTTCGACCTTGTCGCCCAACTGACGCATCGCTTCGACCGGCGGACCGATGAACGTGATGCCGCAATCCTTGCAGATCTCGGCGAAGTTGGCGTTTTCGGCCAGGAACCCGTATCCGGGATGGATGGCATCGACGTTCGTCACTTCGGCGGCGCTGATGATGCGCGGAATGTTGAGGTAGCTCTGATTGCAGTCGGGCGGGCCGATACAGACCGATTCGTTCGCAAGCCGCACATACGAGGCATTTCGGTCGGCCTCCGAGTAGACGGCGACGGTCTCAATGCCCATCTCGTGGCACGCTCGAATGACGCGAAGCGCGATCTCACCTCGATTGGCGATCAGGATTCGTGATAGCATTGGCTGTTACCTTCTTCCTGAAAGGCGGCACCGGCCACGACCCGAACGGGTCCGCGAGACGACGCGCACGGCGTCATTCCGGCTTGACCTTGAAAAGCACCTGTCCATACTCCACGGCCTGGCCGTTGGCGACGCGTCTCTCGACGATTGTGCCGCTGATCTCGGCCTTGATCTCGTTCATGACTTTCATCGCCTCAATGATGCAGACGACGGACTGTGCATTGACGTGAGCGCCGATCTCGACATAGGGGTCGGAGTCCG
>Ga0209510_1002106_pt1 | contig 21032 bp, 23 predicted proteins | sample BiotimSIPDNA_FD_185749 | JGI IMG/M metagenome (GOLD analysis project Ga0209510, IMG submission 185749) | Anaerobic biogas reactor microbial communites from Washington, USA - Biogas_R1 time_0 SIP DNA (SPAdes) (version 2) | ecosystem: Engineered > Bioreactor > Anaerobic > Unclassified | place... | reverse complement strand
TTGTCAGAGAGCAAATTGAAATAGCCGATCGATTGGCCTTCCTTCACAATGCAGTCGGTGCGATACTGTCACCTTTTGATTCTTTTCTTGTCTTAAGAGGGTTGAAGACTCTGGCAATCCGGATGGAAGCACATTCTAAAAACGCATTAACGATTTCGCAATTCCTCGAGAATCATCCCTTAGTCGAAAAGGTCCTTTATCCAGGCCTGCCATCACACCCAGACTTCTCTCTTGCCAATAAACAGATGTCTCTTCCCGGTGGAATGATAACATTCTTTTTAAAGGGAGGTATCGAGGAATCCAGGATTTTTCTGGAGCACTGCCATCTCTTTTCACTTGCAGAAAGCCTTGGGGGCGCAGAGAGCTTAATAGAACATCCGGCAATTATGACACATGCATCAATTCCTGCCGAAACCCGAAAGAAAACCGGGATTAGTGACAATCTCATCAGAATTTCGGTCGGTATTGAAGATGTAAACGATCTGATTGCAGATTTAGAAAATGCATTTGAAGCACTCAGAAAAATCTCTAAATGAATGAGCCCTGGAAAAAACTTAGTAAATCTTCTTAAAGGACCCAATTTTTCCATCAGGCAGTAATTGATAATGTAATTCGTAGAGCGGACCGGTCTAAAACTGGTCCTCTGCCTACTTGGAAGGAAACTTGGCCTAAAAAAAATTTTTCCTGAATTAGTTTCTCTATCAAATACCTCAAATTCAATGGAACTGCCATTATTGGACAGTTCTAAAACTTTATTTTTTAGCCTTCATCCTGTGTTTTCCATTTGTTTACTTAATCGCATTTGTTTTTTCTTTTGAAGTTTTCGGGTGCATGCATTGAACTAATGATCTCCGCAGTCGTTTTTTGGTTCCCGCCAGCGCTTTTTAGGTTCCTGACGTCTCGACTTAAGTTGCCCGGACTCGACTTAATGTGCCCTGGTTTCCAGGACAGCTATTTTGCCTGCTTCTGCCATTAAAACCACAAATCTTTAGTGATGATCAATAATAAAAACTGCAATTCAGACCAGGAATCGACTGTAGGTTAGAATTTATAGGATTGTTTTGAGGCCATTTAGAGCCAAATACTGTTTATTGGACAATTTGGGTCAGATTGAAATGGCTGTTTAAAAGACAAATGACTTATCGCTAATGATTCTGCCTGTTTGACCCGGAAATGACCTCAAACAGGTGATTTATGGTGAATAGAAAAGCAGCCGCCAGTTGCCAACGAATTCCAAATAATTAATCCAGGGAATCTAAATCATATAATCGGCCAGGCAATCTGCATTGCTTTGCTTATCCACCAGATCCTGAAATGACGTACCATCAAAAATATCTGTCAGAGAAGATCTTGCCCTTTCCCAAAGATCCTTAAAAGCACAGCCACCTACGAAGGGACATCGGCCTGTCTTTTTCAAACAATCAATTGATTCATTAGCACCTTCAATGAACCTAATGATTTCACCAACAGAAATACTTGAGGGTGAGACAGTCATGACATACCCGCCCTGATTGCCTCTTCGTGATTCAATGTAACCTCCAGCTCTAAGCTTGGATAAAATCTGTTCAAGAAAACGGAGTGGAATTTGCTGTTTCTCAGCAATTTCCGCAACAGTTGTCACGTTTTCTGTAGGATACCGAAGCGCTAGTTCAAAAAGCGCCCGGAGGGCATACTGACATTTTTGAGATACTCCAAGTAATGACGACATGTTATTAATATAATTCAATCCCAACTAAAATGATAGGTTTAGTTAAATCTTTCTTGACTTCGATTCAACATCAGGTTATTTTGATTGTTGATAGATTTAGTGCAGTTTAGTTTAATACAGCAATAATTAAGGAATTATAATGTTCACCGCAATACTACACATTCCAGAGGAAAAAACGAATGCTTTGAAATCACGCATTCGATTTCTCAAGGATTATAATCGTTTTCAGTCTAGAATTACGATTCAGCGGGGAAATTCAAAACCTTTGGATATATCTATCGATGAACACCTTAAAGAACTTGCAGCAAACGAAAGTGAAGATATTCGTATCGTTATTGAAGGACGGGACGAAATGAAAGCAGCCTGTCGCTTCATTGACTTTTTCAATCATGGAGTGGATCTCTGAAAAGAGTCTTTATTAATGTCTTACAAAAAACTCGGTCAGGAACTGATTACAGTGCACAATCACAAGGCAGCGCAGATCGACAGAACCCGAAAAATGACAGGAAGGAACTGATGGAGGCGGGATATGGACAATAACTTCCGGATTCTTTCTCTGCCTGGTTTGCATGGTTCAGAAGCTTCACATTGGCAAACGATTTGGGAGCAGCACTACGGATTTGAACGGGTAAACCAGGACAACTGGAATGAGCCGCAATTTGATGCCTGGTTTTCCAGACTTATTGATTCTATCGGAGCAAGCAACAAAGTACTTCTGATTGCTCATAGTTTAGGCTGCCATCTTGCAATCAAGAGTTTACCGTTTATTAAAAAACAGGTTAGCGGTCTGTTCCTGGTAGCTCCCCCGGATCTTAACAAAAAGATCATTCGACAGGATTTATCGAGTTTTGTAACAGAACCAATAACGAATGCTGAGATACCTGGATATTTGATTTATAGTGAAAACGACCCTTATGCTGATCCATTCTGGTCAAATAATCTGGGTATTCAATTAGGAATCGAAAGTATATCAGCAGGAATGCTAGGACATATAAACAAAGAGTCAAATCTTGGTTTATGGCCCAAAGGCAAACAGATATTAGATAACTTAATAACTCGACTTGGTCAACTTTTAGCCTGAAAGGGGCGCGCCGATGCCAATTGCAAAAGATATTACTCAATTGATTGGAAACACTCCGCTTGTTTCCATCAATAAGCTTAATAATAGCGGAAAAGCACAAATTGCAGCAAAGCTGGAATCCTTCAATCCGCTTTCAAGCGTAAAAGATCGTATCGGTTTGGCACTGATCGATGATGCAGAAAAACGCGGACTGCTGAAAAAAGATTCAGTCATAATTGAACCTACCAGTGGAAACACTGGAATTGCTTTAGCCTTTGTTGCTGCAGCCAAGGGCTACAAGCTAATCCTCACAATGCCTGAGACGATGAGTATAGAGCGCCGCAAAATTCTTAAAGCTTTTGGAGCAGAAATTGTGCTTACAGAAGGTTTAAAAGGCATGAGAGGAGCAGTAGCAAAGGCTGAAGAATTGGCAGCTTCAATACCCAATTCATTCATGCCACAACAATTCAATAACCCGGCTAATCCAGAAATCCATCGCAAAACTACTGCAGAAGAAGTATGGTCTGCCACCGAAGGTAAAGTGGATATTTTCATAGGTGGAGTTGGAACTGGTGGAACTGTCACTGGAGTTGGTGAAGTACTCAAAAGTCGTAAACCCGATGTTAAAATCATTGCAGTCGAACCAGATAAATCGCCTGTGCTTTCGGGTGGGCAACCGGGTCCACATAAAATTCAGGGAATTGGCGCAGGATTCATTCCAAATGTCCTGAACCGATCGGTTATTGATGAAGTAATTAAGGTCAAAGATGAAGACGCTGGCATTACAGCTCGTGCAGCAGCAAAGCAGGAAGGACTTCTTATTGGAATATCATCCGGTGCTGCACTCTGGGCAGCTCTGCAGGTTGCCAAACGTCCAGAAAATGAAGGTAAACTGATTGTTGTAGTGCTTCCTGACATGGGTGAGCGGTACCTCAGTACCTGGTTGTTTGACGAACAGGATTAATCCGATTGTTCTGGATGGAAGAATCATGAATCATATTATTAATAAACTAATATCATTTTCCAGAAGGGATCCGATAATGAGCAAGAAAAACTACCGTTTTGAAACTTTGGCACTCCACGCTGGACAACAGGTCGATGCTACACAATCGCGTGGTGTTCCAGTATACCGAACAAGCTCTTATGTGTTCAAGAACACTGAACATGCAGCAAATCTGTTTGCTCTCAAAGAGCTGGGCAATATTTATACCCGTCTCATGAACCCTACAACCGATATTCTCGAACAGCGGATTGCTCAGCTTGAAGGCGGTGCAGCGTCTGTTGCTGTTGCCTCAGGAACTTCTGCAATTTTCTATACCATAATTACCCTTGCTGAAGCTGGTGATGAGATTGTTTCTGCTAATAACCTATATGGAGGTACTTACACCCAATTTGATTCTATCCTGCCAAAGCTGGGAATCACTGTAAAATTTGTTGATCCAAAGGACCCAAAGAATTTCGAAAATGCTATCACAGATAAAACCAGGGCTCTCTATATCGAAACCATCGGCAACCCTGTTCTTGACTTTACTGATGTGCAAGCCGTAGCCGATATTGCTCACAAACACGGACTGCCTCTTATAGTCGATTCGACATTTACAACTCCCTATCTGTTCAGACCAATTGAATATGGCGCCGACATTGTTATAAACTCATTAACAAAATGGATTGGTGGTCATGGCGCAGGTATTGGTGGAATCATTACTGATTCCGGAAAGTTTAACTGGAAAGGTGGAAAGCATAAACTCTTCACTGAACCAGACAGCAACTATCATGGGCTGCGCTGGGCATTGGATCTTCCTGAACCCCTTGCTCCAATCGCTTTTGCATTACGCGTGCGAACCGTTCCATTGCGCAATCTGGGAGCTGCTATTTCACCGGATAACTCGTGGATATTCCTGCAGGGTGTTGAGACACTGCCCATTCGTATTGTAAAGCACTCAGAAAATGCATTAAAGATTGCCGAACACCTGAAAAATCATCCTAAAACTGCCTGGGTACGTTATCCTGGTCTCAAAGACGATCCATCCTACCCTATCGCCAGCAAGTATCTCAAGAATGGTTTCGGTGGCATGGTTGTTTTTGGTTTGAAAGGTGGGTATGATGCAGCAGTCAAGGTTATCGATTCGATAAAACTGTTTTCTCATCTTGCAAATGTAGGTGATGCCAAGAGTCTTATTCTTCACCCAGCAAGCACCTCTCACAGCCAGTTGACCGAACAACAGCAGCGCGAAGGTGGCCTGACTCCAGATCTGATTCGACTGTCAATAGGTCTCGAACATCCCGATGATCTTATTGAAGCACTTGATGAAGCGCTTGCATTAGTCTAAGCTTTGTTTTCCTGAAACAGAAAACAGTGTCTTTCACAGCAGATGTGATTGACACTGCTTTTTTATTTTAAAAGTTTAAAGAGAAGTGTTATTTCTTTGAGAATGATCAATGTTTACAGATGACCAACTGCATCGATACAGCAGACACATCATTCTGAAAGGTTTCGGACCCAGGGCACAGAAAAAACTTCTCGATTCAAGTGTTCTTGTAATCGGTGCAGGTGGTCTTGGATCGCCTGCTCTTCTTTATCTTGCAGCAGCAGGAACAGGCAAAATCGGAATCGCAGATTACGATACTGTTGAGATTTCTAATCTTCAACGTCAGATACTCTATTCGCAAAAGGATCTAAATACCCTCAAAGCAGAGGCATCAGTTTTTCGTTTGTCCGAGATGAACTCAGATGTACAAATTTACCAACACACCGAACGGATCGATCAATCCAATATCCTTGATATAATCAAAGGTTACGATTTCATTATCGATGGTACCGACAGTCAGAAGATGAAGTTTCTGATCAACGATGCATGCGTTCTTGCCAATAAACCTTTTTCTCATGCAGGAGCAATTGAATTCTCCGGTCAAATAATGACAATCGTTCCACACAAAAGCTCCTGTTTACGATGTATTTTTAGTGCATCGGAAAACGAATCGTTGTCATGTTCTCAGTCAGGTATCATTGGTGCTGTTGTGGGAGTACTGGGAACTCTTCAGGCGCTGGAAGCCATCAAGTATCTCTCTGGAGTTGGTGAGTTACTGACTGATTCATTCCTCTCCTTTCAAGGTGATATGGCACGATTCCACAAGTTCAGTGTTAAAAGAAATCCACACTGTGAAATTTGTGGTGATACTCCCACAATAACAGACCTTAACACGGAAAGATATCAATTATGCAAATGAAACAGGATAACGATAATACTGCTAAATCCGAAATATTCAGAGATTATCGTGGGGTTGAATGCCCGATGAATTTCGCCAGAATCACCGTTGACCTGATGGATCTTAACATTGGTGATCGAATCAGAGTCCTCCTGGATGACGGTGAGCCTTCGGTTAATGTCCCACGTTCGCTTGAACGTGAAGGACAGAAAGTAGTTCACAAAGAAAAAATCGATGATCACTGGTTATTGATTATTGAAAAAAGAGTCGATTGACCATCAGCAGAAACTATTTGAGAATGGAAAAAAAACTTTTAGAAAGACTTAAATCATTGGAGAAAGTACTTTCAGCTTATCCATCTGCTTTAATTGCTTTTTCCGGTGGAGTTGACAGTACCCTGCTGGCTTACTTTTGCAAAAATGTTATCGGCCAGAATACACTGCTTGTGACCGCAACCTCCTCCACTTATCCGGAAAGCGAGCTTGAGAGTGCCAGAGCAATAGCAGAACAGTTCTGTTTACGTCACAAGCTGATTGTTTCTGAAGAACTCGATATACCAGAGTTTTCATCTAATCCTAAAAATCGTTGTTATTACTGTAAAAAGGAGCTCTTTTCAAAATTGTTGAAAATCGCCCATGAAGAAGGCATTTCGGTAATTTTTGATGGAAACAATGCCGACGATGGGAATGATTACAGACCAGGCCGTATCGCGGCTAAAGAATTGGGCATTGTATCCCCTTTTGAACTTGCAGGTTTGACTAAAAATGATATACGGGATCTTTCAAAAGAATATAATCTTCCTACATACAATAAACCGGCGATGGCCTGCCTGGCTTCACGTTTCCCTTATGGAGAAACTATTACTAAAGAGAAGCTTTCAAGAGTTGAAAAAGCTGAACGTGAATTATTCAGTCTGGGATTTTCTCAGCTTAGAGTTCGAAGCCATGGAGATCTGGCACGGGTAGAAGTACCCAGAAATGAATTTGATCGAGCTTTCGAACATATTGACAAAATAACTATGATACTTAAGCAAAGCGGTTTTACCTATCAATGCCTTGATCTTCAGGGATACCGCACAGGTTCAATGAATGAGGTTATAGCAATATGAAAATAGCAGTTGGTATCAGCGGAGGAGTTGATTCTGCAGTGGCAGCACTTCTTTGCAAAGAACAGGGACATGAAGTTATCGGTGTAATGATGAAGATCTGGGATGAACGTTTTGCCGACCATAAGTGTGATCCGGAACGTGATGCCTGCTTTGGCCCAGAAGAAACCTGTATCGAAGATGCCAGTAAAATATGTGATCAAATTGGCATTCCTCTTCACCTCATCGACTGCTCTACCCAGTTTCAGTCGGAAATAATCTCCTATTTCAGTGATTCTTATTTATCAGGGATTACCCCGAATCCATGTGTTTACTGTAATCAGAAATTAAAATTCGGTCTGCTTCCAAAACTGCTCTTTGATAATGTTTCTGATATCGATAAATTTGCCACAGGGCACTATGCACAACTGATCCATGATCAATCTGGACAACCACATCTTCACCGGGGAGCTGATCTGCAAAAAGATCAATCCTATTTCCTGCACAGGTTAACCAGAGAACAACTGTCCATGGCCTGTTTCCCAATCGGTCATTTAACAAAAAAGCAGGTTCGGCAGATTGCTTACGAAGCTAAAATTCATGTCTGGGACAAACACGAGAGCCAGGATTTTTACTCAGGAGATTATCGTACTCTCATCAATACCGAGTCTCGCAGTGTGTGCCACGGAGATATCATCGATACCACAGGTCGAAAGATCGGTGTTCATAACGGAATCTGGAATTATACAGTTGGACAGCGCAAAGGCCTTGGTGTGTCTTCAAAAGAGCCTCTTTACGTTGTCGAAATCGATCCGGTTAATAATGCGGTTATCGTGGGAAACAGTAGCGAGCTGCAGACAGGCGAAATAGTTATCGGAAACCTCAACCAGCTTGAACCCTTCCCCCTTGCTGCTGCTTGCAGGATACGTTCTTCATCACCATTTTACAAGTGCACAATCAGTGATTATTCAGAATCAAAACTTCTCCTGAAATTCGATGCACCGATTGGTGGTGCGAGTCCAGGCCAGAGTGCAGTACTTTATGATGGTGATATGGTTCTGGGAGGAGGGGTTATTGAAAGGAAGTAAAGAAAATATTAGTGCCTGTCCTATTAAAATGAGAATGATGGTTTACTCGTTCATTTTGAACTCCCCTCCTCAACTTGTCATTTCGAACGAATGTGAGAAATCTTTTCTCTTATCATTTTTCAGGAAAGCTTTGTCTGAGCGAAGGCATTATGCTGAAGTAGATTTAAAAGATTTCTCCTCGAGGATTCGTTGAAATGACATGGGTAATCGAAGACTCGACAAAATTGACATGGATACTCGAGGACTCGACAAAATGGTTTGAACCATGGAAGGTTCCTCGAAATGGCTGGGATACCATAGGACTTGCTAAATGATTTGAATTCTGGAAAATTAGTCGAAATTACTAACTGTGCATCTAAAACAAATATAAAGAACATTTTCCTGCTTTTTTGTTGTATTATTTTAATGGAATATAAAACCTATATTTTACTCTTCAATGTGAGCTACAGATGTATAAACGATTAACATTTATTGTTCTGTGTATTACATTTCCTCTCTGGAGCACCGGAGTAGATTTTTCTCATGCCGATTGGTTTGTCTCTCCATTGGGTAGAAGTAATGCTTCCGGGAAAGAAGATGACCCAATCGATTTTGCTACTGCCTTAAGCTCTTCAGGTCCGGTTAAACCCGGTGAACTGGTGATGCTCAAAGAAGGTGTATATGAGGGAAGATTTGTAAGCACTATCTCTGGAACTTCCAACTCACCTGTAATATTTTACGCAAAACCTGGAACTCGGGTTACAATTGATGGTAAAAATGGAAGCGGAGACCAGGCTCTTCATATAATGGGTGAATGGGTACAATTCTGGAATCTTGAGATAACAAACACCTCTCAGAACCGAACAGATATGGTCGATGGTGTGCGATTTGATGCGCCAAACTCAAAGTTGATAAACTCTGTAATCCACAATAATCTTCAGGGAATAGGGTTCTGGAGCCCGGCAATAAACAGTGAACTGTATGGAAACATCATTTTCAACAATGGCGCCGCGGGTGAAGATCGGGGGCATGGTCATGCTATCTACACCCAGAATAAAACCGGCACAAAACAGATAATAAACAACATCATTTTCTTTGGGTATGGTTTTGGAATTCATGCCTATACTGAAAATGGAGACATTCAGGGGTTTAATTTTGAGAGAAACATCTGGTTTCGAACCGGTGCATCGGTTAATGGCTCTTCCACTCTGGGAGAGTCTGACGGGCTCCTGATTGGTGGGTTGAAACCAGTCGACAGAGCGATTGTTAAAGAAAACTACTCCTGGGTGCCACATCCCAATGCCAGAAGTATCCGCTTCGGATGGGGTGGTACAGTAGTAAATGAATTCATTGAAATAAGAGACAACTATTTAGTTGGAAATGCGGTTACTCAGGGGCAATGGAAAAATGCCGAGGTAGAGGGAAACCATTTCTTTGGTGCTGTAATTGGACCGGAACCTACCGATTTCCCCAATAATTCTTTTTCAAACCGGCTTCCAACCGATACCAAAACGGTTTTGCACTCAAACAAGTATGATCCTTACAGAATAGATGTAATTGTATATAACTGGAACAATGATGATTCTGTACCGGTAAATCTCGAAACCATGATTGCATCAGGCACATATTTCACGGTCCACAGTGTTTTTGATATCTGGGGAGAACCGGTTTTGAAGGGTAAGTACCAGGGTGAGCCACTGCGTCTGCCCATGGGAATAAAACCTCCGCCACAGCCCAGAGGATTTCCAAATGCAATTGTTGGTGATGATATTCCGGGAAAGTCTTTTGAGGTATTCATAGTGCGATCAGGAGATAACCTGACCTCATCTGTAAAAAAAGAACTCAGTGTAAACTGTAGCAATACATCCTTTACAGTAAAGTTAGTCAGAAATTCTGTTCTTAAAATTTTCAATCAGCAATCATCGGTAACAGGAAATATTGAGATTACAATTCACTCCCTGTCAGGAAGAATTGTTGCCAGGTACAGAACAGGTAAACTGCCTGTCAACACCAGTTATGAATACCGGATTCCTGCAACTATCCGAAGCGGGATGTACATCTGTACACTGAAAGCAGGAAATACGGTTTACAGCAGAATGTTTGTCCTATGAATCAGACATCAGTTGGAAGTGGTACTGGAATAAATGCCTCAACCGGTGGAGATAGTCTTATAATATCCTTGAAGACCCCGATGCATAATTTTCCCATATCCTAAAATTAGACAGAACGTTATTTTATCATAAGCGCTTATCCTAAAATATCATCAGTCGCTATTTTAGCCAAGATATAGCTATTAAACCTTGAATTTGCGCAAAGCTACATCTGTTTTGGACGAATTTAACCGGTCTATTCTCGGTGAAAGATCTAAAATGTATGTTTGAAATGAGCTGAATACAATAATATCCGAATGTGCTGTATTCAGATTTAAAACGATGGATAAGCTTGTGTAAGTAATTCAATTTTCAGTTCACAAATCAAGCTTTTGATAACGAGGAGAAAATTACACTATCCAGATGCTACATGCATGATAGTAGAAAAAGAAAGCAGGTAGGAATATGATTAATTTAGGATTTATAGGTTATGGTAAAATGGGAAGTGTGCTTTTAAATAGTCTGTTAACGAGTGGTGCTGCAAAAGAGATCGAAATCTATGTCATTACCAGGACAATTCAAAAATTAAATACCCTTAAAACACAATATCCTTCTATTACTATAGTTGATAATATTCGTCAGATTGTTGAAAAATGCAAGACAATCTTCATCTGTGTCGGAACCTTAGATGTCAAAACTGTCATTGATCAAATCTCATTATTTTCCTCTCCCGATCTACACCTGATATTAATATCCGGAGGTTTGGAGATCGCAACAGTTGAGAAAGCAATCAATTGCAAAATAACCAGAATAATGCCAACAATGCTTGCGCAAATCGGTGAAGGGGTTACACTGATAACACATAACAAGAAAGTCGAGGGAAAAGACAGGAATTTTATCTGTGATCTCTTGAAGAAAAGCGGTGATATCTATGAGCTTGAGGAAAGTGAAATCAATGTGGGAACCAATTTGACAAGTTGTGCACCGGCTTTCATTGCTTACCTACTGGATCAATATGTCAGGAGTATTATCAGAAATAGCAATCTTCCTTACAAAGAAGCATTCGATCTGTTTAAATCAACAGTAACCGGTACATTGAAACTATTGGAAAAGAATGGGGAGACTACATCGGAACTAATAGATCGTGTTGCAACTAAAGGTGGAGCTACAGAAGCAGGGATTAAAGTGTTGTCTGAAAAGCTTCCCGAAGCATTTGATCATCTTGTGAGCGCAACAATGGAAAGGCACCTTACCCGAAGCGAAGCAACCCGAAAGCAATTCATTCACCTTCGCGAAGACGCTTCGGCGGACAGGCCCTAAACCATTCACGCAGTTTGACCTTATCACGTTGTCGATAAGGCCTTCACCACGTTCAAGGCTTATCATCTCAATATCTTATGTGTCTGCATCCACCTCAACTGTGGAATTTAGGTTAGACCAATTTTATTCATAAGATAGTTTGAAATAATGGGAATAGCAGCTTCTTATCTGGAAAAGGCTGTTTATTCCCCATTACCTTCTTTTAAAAACCAGATCTTTTGCGGTAGTACTTACAAGCTTCTCAAGAATATTTTCAACAGCCGGGCAGATCTCAGCATTTTTGATAGATAGATCGATCAATTGATGAAAACGACGGCGGTCTGTGTGAGGATATTCCCGACATGCTGTTGGACGATCATTATAAACATCGCACTGGTTATCAAAAGACAAAAAAGGACATGGTATACTTTTGAAAGCATAGCTGTTATCATTTTCCAATATCAGATATTTTTCAGTGAAATCAACAAGACGCATTCTTACAGCTTTTGCAAGTCTGATAATGTCATGGCGATTCAGAATTGGAGTGATTTTTTTGCAGCATTGAGCACACGTTAAACAATCGGTTTCTGCAAAAACCTCATGATGAATTTTTTGTACCTGAACATCCAGTTTTTCGGGCGGCCTTTTCTTAATATCATAGAGAGATTTTTTAACAGATTGGCTGAGTGGCATAATTTACCTGCTTTCCTGAATTGTACTGGGCGGACAAATATCGTATTCTGGCGTCATATATAGCAACCAAATTTTATTTGAATGCGAAGTACCTTAAGGAGTTGCAGATATTGCAAGGATGGAGCGACTCTACGTGAGATCTTCCTAATCCGGAAATGTATAGAGCTCCTCTTTATTGTCTCACAACATTTTTGTCAAATCATCTGCAGCTGACGCTTCGGCGGGCTGGCCCAAACAGTAACAGTCTACTGCAATTTGTAAGAAGCACCGCTTTAACGAAAACACTACAGCGGAATTACATACAATGCAATAAGACGAACTACCGTTACTGCTAAAACTTACCTCAAAAATGCTTCTTCCGGAATGCATGACCCGAGCCGCTTTTCAGATACTTTTCAAATTGACGTGCCTTCTCTATCGCCTCGAAAGCGATATAGTTGGTTACTTTCCAGGGACGGTATTTACAGGTAGAAATACATTTTCCTTCATTATGTTCTGATAGGCGTCTACGGAAATCAGAGGTACGACCAACATATTGCTGATCCGGATGAGAAAGACTTTGAAGAATGTAAGTGTAGTACATGGGAGGTTCCCTCCTTGCTCGGGACAAACAAAGCCCACCGACGGCTAAGATGTTTCGGTGAAACACATCTAAGGCACAATATTATATCGAAATTTGTGAGATAAAAGATTTCCGGAGCAAAGACGTAACACTAAAGTATTAACTTATCAGGGAGAATAACTTTGTTTGAAAGAGGCCTGCCTCACCTTCGCGAAGACGCTTCGGTGAGCATCCGAAGCTCAAGGAGAAAATAGTCCATAGACGCGAAGATCTAATACAAGTATTAACTTATCCGAAAAATAACTTTGTTTGAAAGAGGCCCGCCATCCGTAGCTCGGGAAATATAAAGCCCGCCTACGCGAAGACGCTTCGGTGGGCATCCTTCGCTCTGGAAAACCAGAGGACTGTTTTCCCGAGCGAAGGATGGAGGGAATGTTCTAATTTTCTAAAACCGCTCCGCATATCACTTACGTTTATAATATACTGCAAATTCACGGGTTATGGAAATTATCGTTTATCTGACACCTAAGTCCAACATTGAAGCGAAGTTAACCCCCATTTCACAAAAACAGTTTTCTCCGGACTTTCAAAGAAATCGGCGTGTGGCCGTGTAGATGATTCACAACTCCTCGATTATTTACCCGGATGATTTTTTCCATATTCAAGATAGCCCAAGCTGCTTTTCTGTGCTTCAATTTCGTAACCAAGAGCCAAATAACCCTTCAACCGCTTGGAATGCATCCGTGCCAACATGGGAACCAGCATATCCGCGTAGTCGTAGATGACCACAGTCGTTTTCCCGGCATACTCCCGATGCAGACGACCAGCGTATTGTGCGATGGTTCCCTTCCAAGAAACAGGGAATGTCAAAAACAAAGTATCCAGACATGGCAGGTCAAATCCTTCACCAAGATAACGACCTGTTGCGAGGATCACAACACTTTCGTTTTCAGTGACACGATCTATTTCCTTCATCACGGCCTTAACCTGTTTTTTGCCCATTCCACCCTTGAGAACAAAGAGATTGGTAATTTTATCGGTCAGAAGTGATCTTAACATTTCAAGATGTTCGGTACGTTCGCTGAGAACAAGAATCTGACGATCCCGATTTGCAGCATCGAGAACATCGGCAATGATACATGTGTTTCGAGCTTCATTCACCCAGAGCTTTTGAAAGATCTCATGAATCGCACTGCTTGCATTGCAGTCTGTTTCGCAAAAAAATCCGGTCTCCCGTATTTGCACCGTATGCGAGAAGTGCCTTTCTGCGGCTTGTTTCTTAGCATTGACCCTATAGCGAATCGGGCCAAGATTCATCAGTACGATAGGATGCTGACCGTCCTTGCGGGCGAGAGTCGCTGAAAGACCTACTTTATATCGGGCACTGCAGGCTCGTATCGCTTGCTCAAAAGAGAGTGCCGAGATGTGGTGGCACTCATCGACAATTACCTGCCCATATTCTTTGACCCATTCTTCAACAGCACCCTTGCGACTGACACTCTGAATCACGGCGACATCGATTAGGCCGGTACGTTTCTTACGACCTCCCCCGATTCGACCAATCGACTTTTTGGGAATTCCCAAAAAATGGGAAATACGCTCCACCCACTGATCAAGAAGTTGCGTCCTATGGACAAGTATGAGTGTATTGACCTTTCTTTCGCCGATCAACCAGAGTGCCACCACGGTTTTGCCGAAAGCAGTCGTAGCCGAGAGAATGCCATTTTCAGCAGAAACCAATTTCAATGCTGCAGCCTCTTGTTCGAGATATAAAGTTCCCGAAAATGAAACCTCGATCGGCACCCCATTGGTACGTTCATCCTTGAAAATCGAGTTCCGTTCTTTGCCGGTAGCACCAGAGTGCAAGCGACCGTTCTTTTCTTGCTTTTGCATTGGTCGAAGGAAGGCGACCATGGCGGGTCACGAATGTTTGGACTTCCTTCAGCATCTTGTCCCAGCAGTCTTCCAACCGGTTCTCCGGCAATTCGAGTGATTCGATAAGGCATCGTCGCCGTGGCGGTTGATCATCGATCTTGATGAGCTGTCGCTGCGTTTCAAGCCACCGAGCGAGCTGCTTCTCGTCTTCATTATCCGAGAATCTGGAGGGAAGCATACTCCGGGCTTTAACGAATGCCTGAAGCTGCCGGAAGCTGTTATTCCAGTTGATGTTCGTCACCGTTGTCGCAATGCCAAGGCTTTCGAGCATTCGAGCGCGTTCTTTATCTATCTTGCCTTTTTTGTAGAGCGCGAATTGCTGTTGCCGCCATTGTCCGAGCCTGGCTTCTTCCGGATTGTCGGAAAAACGAATCGGTGGCCTGCCTTGCTCTTTGACAAAGCGCTCCAGCCGGTTAAAGAATGACCGCCATTCATGCTCGAATGCCGTCTGGAAGATTCCTCGCTCTTCGAGTAGCTGCAACCGGTGGGTTTTTAACTTCCCGATACTTCGAAGATGCTGCTGTCCAGCCCGCCAATAATAAAGACCTTTCTCTGCCAGGTCGTTAGCGGTCGAACTCGGAGTGCGTCCATTCTTTTCGATAAACGCAGCACATGCTTCAAGCTTTTCCATGAATTCCGGTTCATTGTTTGGGACAAGCGCACCGATATCAATAAGCCGCTTATTCCGATCAGGGGATAACCTTCCTGCCGTATGTTTTCTTCTTTGCCGGGTCAGCCATTTTCCAAGAAATGCTTCATCATGGTCCTTACAAGTCGACCTGGGCATTTTCCCGTGCTGCTCGAAGAATTCTTCCACCCGTTCGAATGTATCATTCCATTGCGTCTTTCGCGCACCAGTGCTTGCGGTCACAATCCGGCTTTGCCCCTTCCAAGCTATACAGACAAGCCTGAAAAATAATGCATGCTTCGCCTATAATTAAATTATCGTTCAGATAAACACAGGCTCGGTTGTCAGCGGCTTGAGCGAAACTAACTGCTCGTCGGTCACGCCAATATTTCGTTCCTCCCGAATGAGAACAGCACACCGAATCGCATCAATGATGTGGTCATTGCCCTTGGAATAGATGACGAGGCCATCCCGCAACGTGTAGGTATGTGTCGTAAACTGGTCTTCGATCTCGACATCTTCGGCAGGAAAAACGATCTGTTTGCGCTGCATCGCACCATTGATCAGACTGGTCATAAGTTCCTTGGTGCGTTTCTTGACATCCCGCCCATCCCGGACCGCCAACCGTGTCATGCCTCCGAAATCATACCCTTTCAAACGGCCATCGAGATCGAGTTCTTTGTACTTGTCGAGTGTTAACAACTCCTGAACCACCGACAACCCGTTCCCGCCATTGTCCACGCCGATCCCGGCAGGAGTGTAATATCGGTCGAGAAGAGCGATGATCTGGGCGATATGTGGGTAAGAAACGTGTTCGAGATGGATGCGAAGAACCAGGCGCTTGACCTGCCTGTCACCGATTTCGTGTTCCTGAAAAAGCACCAGTTCGGTCGGATCGTTCGTGTAGCCAAGGTCGCCGCCCAGCCAGAACATTCCCGTCTGTGGCGTGAGATTGAGCAGCATTTCTAATCGATCGTAAGAACTCTCTTCACTGTCACAGTCCCGCAGTTCCGAATCAGTGATGACTATCTTGCGGTACTCGAACACATCCTGACGGCACAGGTTGAACTGTTCGATATTGAATGCGCCGTATGAAGGTTTTCCATGCTCTCCTGCAACTTCATGCTGCCACCCGGAGCTGTCTTTCCCGCCATAAAATTCGATAAGCTCCGCTTCGCGCTGAGGTGTCCAGTTGGGGTTCAGCCAGGACGGCCACCGAAAGACCCTGAATTGTTCCGAAAGGGTGAGTCGATAATATGTCGTGTCACGCAAGCCGTTTGGTGTCGAATAGATCCGTAAGCGGCCACCGGCTTTAAGACACTGCCGGAGCGCTTTCCATGCCTTTTCCGACAGCCATGCACCCTCATCGACCCAGATCCGGTCCACATGCAGCGAGCGGAATGCATCACCATAAGCCCCAGCCGGTCTGAAATAGATGATCGAGCCATTGGTGAATTCGATGCGGAAATAAGGCTTTCGGTGGATCTTCGGTTTTCCATACTTGGTCAGCGCGATACTGTTCATCAGGTCCGGGTTGTTGTCGAGCTGGAATTCGATCTCCTCGATAAGTGTATCGAGATGCCCTTGGTGCGGTGCCGCGATCAGCCCTTGGCCCCCGCGAGTTATAAACGAAAAGTGCAGCGCATCGGTGGAAATCGATATCGACTTTCCACAATCTCTTCCGTCCAGATGAATGATATTGTGTTCCGGTGCCCGAAGATCATCGATCTAATGAGGCCAGTAGAGGCGTTCTTTGCCATCCCGGTTGCGCAGATATGCCTGACCCCACTGCACCGGGTCGAGAAGTGTTTTCGCAAGCATCTGTTCGTTTCTGGTAATCATCGTGACCCTATCCGCTAAATGATTTCGAGAAATGACTTGATATACCAGAAGATGTTTGCTACATTAACATGACAAAAAAGAACCGGTCCATTGTAATAGAACTCAGGAGGTACATAATGAAAGGAGAAATCCCAATGAACGAACAACAGCCGGATGTGCCGGAACAGGAAGAACTCAGGTCGGCATACATGGAAACATGTGTTGAAATTTTTGGCCGACTTACATTTGTAAAAGCGAAAATGGCGCAATTGCTCGATCATGATATTTCGACGAAAGCAGTAACCGAGCTTGAACATTTCCGACTCCTGACCAGCAGGTTCTTCGAAATACTCGATGAATTGACAGTCGAAAAGTAATCACTTTCTACAAAGGAAATTATCATCATGGAAAGCACTACCCTCACCCGCACAGCACAACTCTTTATCGAACACCTGCGTGACACCGGTAAGAAAAACCGGACACTTTATACATACCGGAAAGACCTCGATATTGTCGAAGCCTTCTTCGGCGGAGAACGTCCTGTCTGCGAAATCAGGGTACCACAAGTAGGAAAATTCTACAAATCACAAATATTGCTCAAAACACCAGATGGCAAAGACCGGGCAGAGCGAACGATCACCAAGACCATGAGAGTCTTCCGAATGATGATGGTGTGGGCAAGAAACATGAGCATTATCACGGAACTGCCATTGCCGAAGAACACGCCAATGGGGTACAGCAAAACGAAAGACGAGGGGAACGATGACCAGTAGCAGCACTGTCGACCGCGCTACACCTGTAACCACAGAGGCCGCGCTTGCGGCCTTCTGTGCCCATCTTTCGGCGGAAAGCAAGGCCGGTGCTACTATCGCCGCATACCAGCGTGATATCGCGCTGGTGGCAAACGTTGCGATGACGTTGACTGGACAGAATAGCCTTTCAAGTATCGATAGAACTGTTCTGGATCGAGTCATGTCATCCGATACAGTAACCCTTTCGAAAGGAAATTTCCGGTCGAGTGCGACAATCCACCGACTCAAGGCGGCGGTCCGGGCATTCTTCGGGTGGGCAGTCGAAAGTGGATTTATCGGCGAAAACCCGGCGCGCATCATCAAGATGCACAGGTTATCCCGGAAGCCTCCCCGGTTTCTCACGGCGCAGGAGAGAAAAACACTTCTCAAAGAACTAAAAAGCTGTGCAAACGCCTTGGATCTTCGGGACAGGGTAATCTTCGAAATTGTCCTCGGCACCGGAATCCGATTGGCGGAGGTAGCCAACCTCGATATCGACGATATCGAACTGGATGCGAAGCATCTCCGTATCAAAGCCAAAGGAAACCAATACCAGGTGAAATTCCTCAAGACCGACCTCCGGATTCTTTTACGCAGATATTTACAAGAAAGGAATCGGCAAAGTTCCGGCTATGATGCGCTCTTCCTGTCAAACCGGAATAGCAGGCTTTCGGAGCGCCAGATCGCGAACCGTCTCGCGCATTGGCTGAAGAAGGCGGGAATTGATAAGCACCTTACGCCACATGGATTGCGGCATACCTTTGCGACCCATCTTTACAGCGCCACGAACGATCTTCTTCTCGTGCAAAAAGCGCTGGGACATCGCGATATTTCCACGACCCAGATCTATACACACCTCGTCGATGGACGACTCGAAGAGGCACTCGAGCGGCTATAAAATTGATACTCCAATAAAAAGGTATTGACTCTCGTAGTGTTTTGGTGGTACATTGTAGATACATAGTATTAACCACAATGGAGGTTCATTATGGTGAAAACACTGACAAAACATGGAAATAGTCTTGCGCTTATCATTGAAAAACCGATTCTCGACCTTATCGGAGCAGAGGCCGACACGCCGTTCGATGTTACCACGGACGGGCAAGCGCTGGTGCTTACGCCGGTCAAAGATGCCAATCGGCAGACAGCTTTCAAGGCAGCACTTGACAAAGTGAATCAGAAATACGCTAAGGCGCTCAAGAAACTGGCAGAATAACCAATGGCTGAATTCACGTTTTTGAGTCTTTCGGAAGTTCTCGAAATCCACCAAGACCAAGTAGTCCGTTATGGTGGTTCGCTCGGTGTCCGTGATCTGGAGTTGCTCAAGTCGGCCCTCGGGATGCCAGCGGCCACCTTTGGAGGCGAATACCTCCACACTGATATCTACGAAATGGCGGCTGCCTACCTCTTTCATATCGTGAAGAACCATCCGTTTATCGATGGAAACAAGCGGGTCGGAGCTGTGGCCACTCTTGTTTTCCTTGTTCTGAACGGTTACGATTTCACAGTGCCGCAGGGGAAATTCGCCGATTTCGTTCTCTCGGTGGCTAAAAGCGAATTGGACAAGGCAGATGTTGCGGTGTTCATTCGAAAATGGGCCAAAAAACTGTAGAACTGGAATGCAGCTCATTGTACCACCGCCAATTCAGATCTACTGCATAGATCGGCGAAATACTCATTGCCGATTCTTTCGATCTCCAAAGCAAGATCAGTAACGTCTTCGGCAAACTGGTTCTTGTTGCGGATTCGGTCCGCGTTGATTCGGACCACCTGCCAGCCTTGCTTTCGAAGCGCATTCTCCTTGCGAATATCCCTTTCTCGCACAACCTTATTTGAATGGGTAAATGCGCTGTCGACTTCGACGGCAATGCGACAACAATACCCGGACTCTCTTGCAACAAGGACCACCGGGATGTCTATTTCGAACCGTTCATGGATATACTGGACCGTGTCGCCAATGATCACATCCCAGGGCACATTTAAAGTGAGAAATGCCTCACAAAGCAGATATCGAATTACCTTTTCCGCTCGTGATCCGAGTATGAAGGTTCCTTTACGGGCATGGCGGCTTTTCGATGCTGCCCCAGCCATCTTGCCCTGCTTCCAGGCAAGTCTTTTGTGTTCCGAGTAACCCCGGACGGGAGTGCCGGTCTCCACGATAATGGTGTGAACGACTCGATCACTGATCAAAAAACCAAAGAGTCTGGTGAAGAATTTCTGGATATCCAAACCACTCATTTCCTGCTCGACATAAAGGTGGTGCATGATTTCGCGCAATGGCTTACGGAACACGATTTCCAGAAAAGACCTGAACCCAAAACAGGCGACACCATCGAATAAGTAGTGATGCCCCTTACGTGAGCACCTTTGCGCACAGTTGTCCGGCAGCGTCAGGGACATGACCACACGGTCCTCGACCGCACCCTTGTGTTCTGATGGATGGTCATCATTCATGAATTCGGCGTCCCATTGTTCTTGGTCGTATCTTTACAGGTTCCTGATTCGGCCACACTTCTTGCTTGGAAATATTTCAGACAAGAAGTGAGAAGATCATGCATTATCTGAAATTGTTTTCATGTCAATCCGCCATAATCTCAGCAGAATCGCCATCTTCTTTCTCTTCCGGTTTGGTGTTATCTGAAATCTTTTTCGGCTTTTTCCGGTTGTCGGTCGGCTTATCGACAGTTTTCTTGTCCGCGACCTTCTCAAGCAGGGCTGCAGCCCACTCGGCTGGTGAGGTTGTCGGTGTCTGCGTTTCCTCTCCCTCGCGGGCGATCTTGGTGGTCTTCAGATCCTTCATGTGGCAGCGGATCATGCGGTCGAGTTTTTCTGATGTGTCTGCATCTCCGGCCATCTGCGCACGGACCAGCTTTACCGAATAGACTCCGATCAACTCGACCTGGATGAAGTCACTGGATTTGTTGAACACAAAATCATCACAGAGCTGCTCAATAAGCGTATATGGATTTAGGTGTAACTAAGACTCATTCAAGACCATACACATCCAATGACAACCCTTTTTCAGAATCAGCTTTCAAAACACTTAAATACCGGCCTGATTTTCCTGAAAAGTTTGTGTCCATTGAG
>Ga0209510_1002105_pt1 | contig 21032 bp, 14 predicted proteins | sample BiotimSIPDNA_FD_185749 | JGI IMG/M metagenome (GOLD analysis project Ga0209510, IMG submission 185749) | Anaerobic biogas reactor microbial communites from Washington, USA - Biogas_R1 time_0 SIP DNA (SPAdes) (version 2) | ecosystem: Engineered > Bioreactor > Anaerobic > Unclassified | place... | reverse complement strand
AGGCAGCCGCCGATATTCATGTCGGCTGTTTGAAAGCGGGTAACGAAGTTCCCGGCGGACTCGGCGCCCTCAATGAACGCGTCCGTCAGGCGGTCGGTCGTAGCGCCCCTGCGCGGAGAGCCGGATAATACAACAATATTCTTGCCCATTCGAGCACCATCCTTACATTTAATATTTATCAGCATAATAAACGCTTTTTGGTATAATCGGCGCAGCGAGGATATCCGCACATCCCGCAAGCCGTTTTACATACCGATAATTACACCGGGGAGGTTAACCAATATCATGCAGGTCATTACCGAATTTCTTGCCGGAAACCGGCCGATTGTCTATCTTTTCATTTTCTTCGGCAAGATGCTGGAAGTGTCTCTCACATCCCTTCGCGCACAGCTCATAATGAGGGGGCAGCGGCTTCCGGGCGCAATTGTCGCATTCATTGAATACACATTCTGGCTGTTTATTACCGGCTCCGCTCTGGCGGGACTGTCGAAAAACCCGCTGAAGATTCTGGCTCTCGTGATAGCTTTTTCGCTCGGGCACGTGCTGGGATCGATAATTGAGGGGAAGATGGCTCTGGGTTACTGCACGGTGACCGGCGTTTTCGTCGACAAGAATACCGCGCTGCGCGCAGCGGATATGCTCAGGAAGCAAGGCCAGGCTCTTACTTTGATTCCGGCGGAGGGCGTTATGGGCGCGGAGCGGATGGAAATACAGACAACCGTGAAAAGAAGGCATGTGCCGCAGGTAAAGGCCCTGATTTTTGCCGCCGACCCAAATGCGGTCATTACGGTTCAGGACACGCAGCAGGTCAGAGGCGCGACTATTGCGTCTTTCATTAAGTAGGCGGCCCTTATACATATTAATTATATATAAGGGCTCGGACAAGTCAAGACGGGCGCCCGAAAAGCAAAAGCCCTGATGGATAATATCAGGGCTCTTTGCCGTTATGATGTTTCGGGCGATTATTTACCGTAATTGATGCGGGACTGCTTGTAGAGCTCCTCTCTGTAGGCGGGAGTAAGTACGGGCGAGCCGTAGAAACCGAATATCGAGGGTTTGTCCGGACGGCAGAATTTGTCCGCGTATTCTCTCGCTTTCGCTCTTTGCTCTTCCTCCGAGAGCTTGGCGGGATCAAACATCTCCGGTAAAACTCCGAGAAGTATTTTGTCGCCGTAAAGCTCGTATATCTTATGCGTGTCGTTCATCGCCTGCCCGCTCCAGGAATCCCAGCCGGCTTTTATAAAGTTGGGGATCTGCTTGAGCGCCTGTCCGCAGGAATGCAGGTCGCAGAATTTGCCCCTTTCGTGCAGATAGTCCGTAACGCGCTTCATGTACGGAACTATCATTTCTTCTGCTGTAGCGGGCGAGAAGAAGGTCTCCTTCTGGGAGCCCCAGTCGTCATGTATACAGAATCCGTCGATTTTCGGGAAATATGTCAGGTATTTGTCAAAAATCCTGATATACAGGTCTGACAGCTTATCAAAAAGATCCTTAACGGCCTGCTTCTGGTCATCGTCGATGAGCGCGAAAGCCGCGTTTTCAAACTCCATGAAAGAAATAAGACGCTCATACCAGCCGTTTAAGAACCAGCATACGTTAAATTTTGTGTCGGAAAGGTAGCTCTCGTTCGCCTTTGCCGCGCCTTCCCAGTCCCACTTGTCTATATCCGGCCAAACTATTTTTTCATACCACTCGTTGGCATCGCTGAGGTAAGGTTTCCCCGGACGAACCATGCTTCCTCCTACCTTGCGGACAAACTCCCATTCTATGCCGAACATATCGGGAACAAGCCCGTCCTGCGGCGGTGTTTTTGTGCCGTCTATGCAGAAGGCTCTGGCGATATTGTCGGGATTAACCGCGGGGGCAAACATAATCTGCTCCAGGCCGGTTATCTGCCATACGGGCGAGCCCTTATAAGCGGCGATGTACGCCTCCTTCGGCGTTACGGGGAATTTGTAGATAGGGGTCGGGGGCGCGTTGTAAAAACCGCGTACCTCTTCTACTACCTCGAGCTCCTTCGGGTCAAATTTGGGTATTGCCATAAAATAGCTCCTTTCGTACTGTGTATGATCGTTTCGGATATTATAACGCAGTCGGCACCGCTAAGGCAACCACAATCGGTCTTTATGCTCTGCGGCGGCTGAGCTCCGCGTCATTTCAGGTATTTGTCAAAGAAGTCCGGGACGATGCGCGCTGTTTCCGCGGACCTGAACACAGTTTCCGCATGATTTATGCCGGAGTACATAGCAAGCCTGACCCGATCCGGCTGCCGCGGTGCGGAACCGGAAAAATTTATCGGTTCACCGTTATAAAGAGCATAACATTTCTATAAGCGCTTGTAAATAAACCCGCCTTGACACAGGCCGGTGCGTCCGTTACTATATACCAGTATATCGGCAATTTATAGGAAAACCTGTTTATAATTCCTTCATGCATCAGCCGCAATAATAACGAAAATGAGGTCATGATTTGAGTAAAAGGCTTTCATCCGGTGCTTCTCTCGGGACCGACCTGACTTCGGGCAGCGTATTCAGCCAGCTGGTCTTTTTCTCTTTACCTATCCTTGCGGCAAATATCATTCAGCAGCTTTACCAAACCATAGACATGATCGTCATCGGAAAATTCGTCGGCAGCACCGGCACGATAGGCGTCTCGGTCGGCGGGCAGGCGGCGATTTTATTCACAATCATCGCCATAGCCCTCGCGGGAGGCGGGCAGATATACATATCTCAGCTTATGGGCGCGCGGGACAAGGAAGGCATACAAAGCGCGATCGGCACGCTTTTTACAACCACATTTACCGTGTCGATAGCGATGATGGTGCTGGGTTTAGTTTTCAGCAAGGATTTGCTCAGGCTGCTAAACGCGCCTCCGGAGGCCATGTCCGCCACAAGCGATTTTATGAGGATCACCTGCCTCGGATTTCCTTTTATTTTCGGTTATAACGCCGTCTGCGCAGTACTGCAGGGCATGGGCGACAGCAAGCGGCCTTTGATCTTCATATGTGCCGCAGCCTTAATAAACGTAGTGCTCGGAGTTATCTTCGTGGGGGTCTTCAAGTGGTCAACCGTAGGCACCGCTCTGGCCACAGTCATAGCGCAGGGGTTTTCCTGTATGTTCGCGCTGGTCTATCTTTTCAGGCATAAGGACGCTTTCGGTTTTGATTTTAAGCTCAGACGCTTCCGGGTCAACAGAAAGCATCTGCGGGTACTGCTGCGCCTGAGCTTGCCCATGCTTATGCAAAACGGGCTGATAATCATCACTTTAATGTACGTTAACTCGCTGATAAACGCCTATGGCGTTGTCGCCTCAGCCACAAACAGCATAGGCGACAAGGTATTTACCTTTGCTTCAATATCGACACAAAGCCTGAGCACCGCCGGCGCAGCGATGATCGGTCAGAATCTCGGCGCGGGAAAGCCGGCCAGGGTAAAGCGCATCGTTTTGTCGATCCTCATACTTGCCGCGAGCCTGGGTGTTTTGTCCATTGCAATGTCTTTGATAATACCGCGGCAGATTTTCACCATATTTTCAGACGACCCCGCCGTCATTGAATACGGCGTGAAATACCTGCGGGTATCAGTGATAACATTTATCCTTGCAGCGCTGATGAGTCCCTTTTTCGCGCTGGTTAACGGCTCCGGTTTCGCTTTACTGGGCCTGCTGGTCGGTATTCTGGACGGCGTGGTGTTTCGTCTCGGCTTAGCCTGGCTATTCAGCAGCGTGTTTACGCTGGGAGTTCCCGGCTACTGGCTGGCTTCCGCTCTTGCAAGGCTCGGACCGCTTATCGTTTGTTTTATTTACTACGCAAGCGGGAAATGGAAAACCAGAAAGCTGCTGGTGGATGTTCCGAAAACGGGCGTTTTAACCGATAGCCCATAGTTTTTAGATGTCGGTATAAAGCTTTTTAAGCAGTGGGACGTCATAGCTTTTTCGGGGCTGTGCCGTCTCGCTGTTTCTTATGCGGCCGATCGGCTCAGCCGCCGAGCGGAATATCGGTAAGCAATTTCAGAAAACATATGTCTTCGGCGCGTGTTGCCTCATATACTCCGGACTTTGTCCGTTTCCTATACTTCCGGCCCGCCGCTGCCAGTCCGAACACCCGGCGGACAGGCCGCATGATTTTTCGGCCGCCGCCGTATGGGAGCAGCGCCGCGCTTACATGCCGGGCTTATAGTTGTTGCTTTCGGACAGGGCGTTTTTTCGCGCGTAATCTCCGCCGTTGCCGCCGGAAAAATGTATTATCGGACGCTTCAATGAGGGAACATATATGGGACTGTGCTTTACCCCGCGCGGGATATATATAAGGCAGGACTTATTAACGGGTATCTCTTCGTCCTCAACGCAAAAGTGAATCTCGGCACCCAACTCCTCCGGATGCTCCGGGTCTGTGCCGATAAAGCCTATTATCTCGTCGAAATCGTGGGCGTGCGGAGCGGGCCCGGTGTCGTTTGTCGTCATAAACCAGACCGACTCTATATACGGCGCTCCGGCCAGCTTCTTTCCGTCCATCCACAGCAGTCTGTGCAAAAAGCCTTCCGGAGCTTCAGGCAGTTTGCCGTCGACGGGCTCATAACGCATGACCGCGTTGCCCGCGTATTTCCCGGCGGGCTCGGAGGCCTCGGCGGGAACAAAGGCATATTCACTAATATTCAGGTGGCAGCTGCAGCGTATGAAAGGCTTTTTAAGACTTTTCACCGACATTATTCCATGCGCGGCGCCCTTCGGCACAAACACAAAGCAGGTGTCAGTGAGCATGAGCCTGTCGTTTTCTATCCGGAACTCTATCTCGGCACCCAGATTTTCCGGCTCGCCGGGATCACTGCCCGCAAACATGCAGACCTCATCGGAATCATGGCGTATCATACCATCGGAGGAAAACGGCCTTGTATACCAGCTGACATCGCTGAACATACAGCCGGGAACCACGGATTCGTCCATCCGTACGGTCTGTACTCTGCCGCTTTCTCCCGCGTGTATGCCCGCGGCCGCGCAAGCGAAAAGTTTATCGTATTTCATACCGCGCCTCCATGTGATGATACTTCATTCTACTGCCGGTCAGCCGGTATTTCAAGCAAAGGGCGGTAGATGCGGGACTTGCATTTTTCGTTATTTGGAGCTATCATCCTAAAGCGCATTACCCGTGAAAATTTCGGCAGTATGTTGTATAATAGACTGAATGTATGGCGGCCCGTGACGCCGGAAAGCGAATATAAATGAAAAAAGATAAAAACGAGAATATAGATGAGCTCCTGGCAGAAGTAAAATACTATATAAACGAACCTAACGTGAAAGCGCATACGACCCGCGCGGCCGCGCCCGGGCATGACGCGCGCGTACAGACGGTACCGCGTACCGATCCCGTGCGAACCGGCCCCCGCGAAGCCGGAGCGAGGAGCTTAGCGCCGCCTGCCGAGCCACCCGCGGCTTATTACGGCAGCCCGTACGCCGAGCCCGCCGAGCAGCCCAAACGCCGCCGCAGGCATCGTTTTCTGCGATTCCTCTTTGCTCTGTTTATAATCGCGGCGGTGCTCGCGGGCGCTTTTTTGCTCTTGTGCGAGCAGCCCAAAGCAAATTCGGGAGGATCCCGCAAGCCTTTATACTCGACGGTGCTTATATGCGGTACGGACGAGAGCGGAATGCGAACCGACACGATGATGCTGGCTTCTGTCGACGCTTTCAGCGGCAGGATCTCTCTGATGTCCCTTCCCCGTGACACGCTTGTATACGCCGAGTGGAACGCGCCGAAACTGAACGTGGCATACGGCTGGTACGGTCACGACGAGGACGCGCTCGATAATCTGCTTGACTATGTAGAAGAGCTTATCGGCTTTAGACCCGACGGCTGCGCGGTGACGACGCTGGACGTTTTCGTCGAAGCCGTGGATTTAATGGGCGGGGTCGATTTTGACGTTCCGGTGGATATGCACTACATCGATCCCACCCAGGACCTGTATATAGATATCGCGGCGGGCATGCAGCATCTTGACGGAGAAAAGGCCGTACAGCTGTGCCGCTTCCGCAGCGGTTATGCCTCTGCCGATCTGATGAGGATTTCGGTCCAGCGCGATTTTATCTCCGCGGCTGTGAAGCAGTGGGCGAAGCCCGAAAATGTTGTGAAAATACCCGACCTCATTGAATTGGCAAAAAACAATATCACAACCGATCTGTCCGCGCGCAATATTATGTGGCTGGCAGCCGCGCTGCTGCGCTGCGGGACTTCGGACATCGGGACCGATACTCTTCCCGGCTATACGCAGACAATCTCGGGCACGTCTTATTATATAGCCGACGCGCAGGGCATCGCCGACCTTGTAAACGAAAAATTCAATCCTTATAAAAAGGATGTCAAGGCCGAAAAACTGGTCGTTCGCACAGGCTGAACCGGAACCGTATTCTACGGGATGACACGCAATGAAAGGAGGCTGCCGCCTTGCTTATATGCGGATTTCAGAAACTGACTCTTTTGGATTACCCCGGCAAGGTTGCCTGCACGGTATTCACCGGGGGCTGCAACTATCGCTGCCCTTTTTGCCACAACGCCTCGCTTGTGCTTCGCGTGCGCGAACAGGCGGCCGTTCCCGAGCGGGAAATTTTTGATTTGCTGGAAAAGCGCAGAGGACTGCTAGACGGCATATGCGTCTCAGGCGGTGAACCGCTTCTTCAGCCCGGACTGGGCGACTTTCTGGGAAGAGTGCGCGCAATGGGATTATCGGTGAAACTGGATACGAACGGCAGCTTGCCGCAGACGCTCAAAGACCTTGTCGGCGCCGGTCTTATAGACTATGTCGCCATGGATATAAAAAGCAGTCCCGAACGCTATCCGGCTCTTACCGGAATTGCGGATACGGACGTTTCGCCCGTGCTGGAAAGCGCCGCCTTTTTGATGAAGGGCAGCCTTCCTTTCGAGTTTCGCACAACGCTTGTCAAAGAGCTTCACGCGAGGGAGGATATGGAGGCGATAGGCCGATGGCTTTCGGGCGCGCCGGCCTACTTTCTACAGTCTTTCAGGGACAGCGGAGATCTGATCGGAACCGGATTTTCGGCGTTTTCAAATGAGCGGATGCAGGAAATGCTGCAGGTGGTTTCTCCCTTTATTCCCAACGCGAAATTAAGAGGGATAGAATAACGCTATACTATATCTTGTGTATATCTATAATCGATATAACAAAATATTGGTTCCAAGCTTGACATAAAAAAGCATATATGGTATCGTAATCCTGCTCCGGATGACCGCGGACGCGACGGGGATATTTTTCGCGCCGGCAAACGGCAAAAGAAAACCCGTTATACCGCCGCCGCGGATACAAAAGGCCGCTGTCACGGCCCGCTATCCGCCGGAGCTATCATTGCGTTTGTGCGTTTCATGCACAGGAGGACTAATATATGTACCGCGTTATAAAAAGAGACGGCAAATTCGTCGATTTCGACATCACTAAAATCGGCAGCGCCGTTATCAAAGCTTTCGAAGCGACAGGCACAGATTATAACCCCAGTGTAATAGACTTTATTGCGCTTAAGGTCACCGCGGATTTCCAGCCGAAAATCAAGGATTCCCTAATCGCGGTGGAGGATATTCAGGACAGTGTGGAGTCCGTGCTCAGTCAGGCAGGGTACGGAGAGGTGGCCAAGGCATACATACTCTATCGTAAACAGCACGAAAAACTGCGCAATGTTAAAAGCACCGTGCTCGATTATAAACAGGCTGTAGACAGCTATCTGAATATAACCGACTGGCGCGTAAAAGAAAATTCCACGGTTACTTACTCCGTGGGAGGCCTGATATTGTCAAACAGCGGTTCCATAACGGCGAATTACTGGCTCTCCGAAGTTTACGACGAGGAGGTCGCCGCGGCGCATAAAAACGCCGAAATCCATATCCACGACCTTTCGATGCTGACCGGATACTGCGCGGGCTGGTCTTTGCGCCAGCTGGTTAAAGAGGGTCTGGGCGGCATCCCCGGCAAAATTACCAGCAAGCCCGCTTCCCACCTTGCGACACTTTGCAATCAGATGGTTAATTTCCTCGGCATCATGCAAAATGAGTGGGCGGGCGCGCAGGCCTTTTCCTCTTTTGACACATATCTGGCACCCTTCGTTCGTGTGGATAAACTCAGCTACGAGCAGGTAAAAAAGAGTATTGAAGCCTTTGTTTTCGGCGTGAATACACCCAGCCGCTGGGGAACGCAGGCTCCGTTTTCAAACATTACCCTTGACTGGGTAGTACCGGCAGACCTTGCCGACCTTCCCGCGATCGTCGGCGGCAAGGAGATGGATTTCACCTACGGTGACTGCAAGGCCGAGATGGATCTTATAAACAAGGCTTTCATCGAGATCATGATAGAGGGAGACGCCAACGGCCGCGGTTTCCAATACCCGATTCCCACGTATTCCATCACAAAGGATTTCGACTGGTCACCCACGGAAAATAACCGTCTGCTTTTCGAAATGACCTCCAAATACGGTACGCCCTACTTTTCAAATTACATCAACAGCGATATGGAACCTTCCGATGTCCGCAGCATGTGCTGCCGTCTGCGGCTGGACCTGCGCGAGCTGCGCAAAAAGTCAGGCGGCTTTTTCGGGAGCGGAGAGTCAACGGGTTCCGTCGGCGTTGTTACAATTAACCTGCCGAGGATCGCGTATCTGGCCAAGGATGAGGCCGACTTTTACCGCAGGCTCGACAGAGTTATGGATATATCGGCCCGCAGCCTGAAAGCAAAACGCAAGATAATAACAAAGCTTATGGATGAAGGTCTCTACCCCTATACAAAGCGCTATCTGGGCTCATTTGAAAATCATTTCTCGACTATAGGACTTGTCGGCATGAATGAAGCCGGCCTGAACGCGAAATGGCTCGGCATGGATTTGACTCACCCGAAAACGCAGCAATTTGCCAAGGATGTGCTCAACCATATGCGTGAACGCCTCTCCGATTATCAGGAGCTTTACGGCGATCTATACAATCTTGAGGCAACGCCCGCGGAATCCACGAGCTACCGTCTGGCCAAGCACGATGTCGATCGTTATCCGGACATAAAAACCGCCTCGGAGAACGGGACCCCTTACTATACCAACAGCTCCCATCTGCCCGTTTCTTATACCGACGATATATTCTCGGCTCTGGACATTCAGGACGAATTACAGACGCTTTATACCAGCGGCACCGTTTTCCACGCCTTCCTGGGCGAAAAGCTTCCCGATTGGCAGGCGGCCGCGGCTCTTGTGCGCAAGATCGCGGAAAACTATACGCTTCCCTACTACACTCTCTCGCCGACCTACTCGGTTTGCAAAAACCACGGTTATCTTACGGGCGAGCAGTTTACATGTCCCCACTGCGGCCAGCCCGCGGAAGTGTACTCGCGGATTACCGGCTATTACCGACCGGTCCAGAACTGGAACGACGGCAAGACGCAGGAGTATCATGACCGCAAGCTCTATGATTTCGATCTTTTGAAGCGCGATCCGAAAAAGCACTCTGCTCCCACGGCCGCCGAACCCGCGCCCGGTATCTCGGAGAGCGCACGCGTGCTTTTGTTCGCGACGCCGTCATGCCCAAAGTGCAAGACTGTTGCCATGCTTCTCGAGAAGTCCGGAATCGCTTATGAGAAGGTTCTGGCCGACGACGAGCCCGTGTTGTCGAAAACATACGAGATACGCCAGGTGCCGACGCTGATCATCACCGACGGGGTTAACACGGAAAAATACGCGGGTATCGAAAGAATCAAAAGCTTTCTGCGCGCCGAAAAAGTCGGTTGAAGTGATCGGAGACGGCTGATAATGTATGACATCATAATAATAGGAGGAGGGCCGGCGGGAGTGACCGCCGCCCTCTATTCACTCAGAGCCAATAAAAAGATACTTATACTGGAAAAGGACTCCTTCGGAGGGCAGATCACCTACTCTCCCCTGGTTGAGAACTATCCCGGCACGCTTCGCATGAGCGGCGACGAATTTGCCGACAGGATGCTTGATCAGATTACGGCTCTCGGCGCGGAATTCGAGCTGGAGACAGCGGTTTCTATAAGCCCCGAAAAGGACATTTTCACGGTTAAAACGGAAGAAGGATGCAGCTATTCCTCCCGCTGCGTGATTATCGCGGCCGGTGTTGAGCACCGCATGCTGGGAGTGCCGGGTGAGTATGAACTGGTCGGAAACGGACTGTCCTTTTGCGCCGTTTGTGACGGCACGTTATATAAAGATAAGACCGCAGCGGTCGTCGGGGGCGGCAACAGCGCTCTTCAGGAAGCTATTTTGCTCTCTGAGCTATGCCGCGGCGTTATAGTGGTGCAAAATCTGGATTACTTCACGGGTGAGAAGCGTTTGGCGGACAAGCTCATGAATAAGCCGAACGTAAAAGCTGTTTTCGGAACCGTGGTCAAGTCATTTTTAAAAAACGGCGAAGAACTGTCGGGGCTGCGCCTTGTTAATGAAGCCACGGGCGAGGAATCCGAAATAGCTGTCGACGGCCTTTTCGTTGCCATCGGCCTGCTTCCGAAAAACAGCTGTTTTTCGAATGTCGCGGAGCTTGACGGCGCGGGGTATTTTTTAAGCGGGGAAAACTGCCGGACAAGAACGCCGGGTATTTTCTGCGCGGGCGACTGCAGGGTAAAAAGCGTTCGTCAGCTCACAACAGCCGTAGGGGACGGCGCGACGGCCGCGCTTGCAGCCTGCGACTATCTGGACGGCTTCGGTGACTGATACCTGAGCTTAAGATAGTCTCCTATAATGTAAAGGACAACATATAATAGCCATGCAGGCGTTCATTCTTGCGCCCGCATGGCTATTTATATTGTATATTTCGGTTTCCGGGAAAGGAAGAGGCCGGCGTATCCCGGCTGCTTTATCGGGCAGCAGCTCACCGATCGGTTGCCCTGCTAGTATTTCCCGTATTCCAGGACAGTCGCAAACATGGCCTTGACATTCTCTACGGGTGCTTTTCCGAAGCCGTAGCCGCCTTCAAATATATACCCGCCGCCCGGCGCGCAGATATCAAGGACGCGCTTAACCTCATCGATAACCTGCTGTTTTTTGCCCTGCTCGACAAGCCACGCAGGAAACCCGCCGGCGATGCAGGCTATGTCACCAAGCTTCTTTTTTGCCTGAACCAGGTCGACGTTCTCAAAATGGTAAACGACCATATTCGGGTCGACTTCTGTTAAGTGATCCAGACGGGAAGTGTACGGCCCTTCTGTGTACACATAGCATTTAAAGCCCGCGGAGGTTATTTCATTGATGATCATACGCAGGTGTTTCCAGTACAGGTTCGTAAACTGTTCCTCGTTCATGAACCTGTCCATGCCCTTATGGAGTATCAGATGCGCCCATTTGCTGTCCTTGAGATGCTCATTGGCCTTACAGGCGCCGCGTATGCTCTCGAGAGTCCATTCTATCCGCTCGTCGATGAACCTCTCTATTAAATCTCTGTGCTCAAACATGTCCTCCATGCTGTCAAGCGTGCCGCGCAGCCAGTCGCTGTAACTGTCAAAAGGAACTCCGCCTCCTATATTCGCGCTGAAAGACGGGAATCCCATCTCGTGCATTTTTGCCGTACCGGCAGCCAGGACTTTCTGCAGATCTTTGGACATATCGGTTATTTTCCAGAGGGTTTTGATGACCTCCCGCATTTCCGGGCGCGACAGCAGACCGGCTAACTGCCCTACATCGCGGCCCGGAAGCAGATGCGAGGTATCAAAGTTCGCAAAAGGCTCCAACAACCCGGATATTTTGGGAAAGCCCTTGCGGAACAGCCAACCGGTGAAATCCCGCTCGAAAAAGGGCATATCTTCCTCCTCCAGCACCGTAAACTCTATATGCTGGCTGTAGGAATCATCCGGGACACGCTTATCCGGCGCCCCCGGCCATGCTGTGTTTTTCGGTCTTATCAGTTCAAGAATCGGACCTCTTCCCGCGCCTGTGTAAAAACCCATAGCCGAGTCCGGCTGAAATTCCTCAAGAAAACGCACCGCCACATCGATGCCTACCTGAGCATCATATTGAAGTTCTGCCATTGTATGACCATAATAGTCAACCGCGAAATTCATCATCCCCGGCATCAGCGGTACGCGATCCGGCTCTTTATTGGTAGCCGCCGTCATCACCCGCTTAACCCTTGCCTCGTAATTAGCTTTCGCATCAGCTGCTGACATATTCGTAAGATACCTCCTATTATTGAGTTGCTTAAAATGATGGCCGCTGCTTATTCGGCATGCGGAGCCCGGGCAAGCCCCGCAGTTCCCGCACGCGAAAAGCGCCGTCCGACTTCAGTCACACTATGCGGACTGTGCCGGTATCGGTCCAGAAAAAGTCTCCTTTTTGCTCACGCCGATGAGCCCAATAACCGTCGGGGATCTTATCAAGTTCTACTTTTTCTTCTTCGATCAGGAATTTTCTTACGAGCTTGCCGTCCAGCTCACGCGGCGTCAGTTTTTCGGTTACGGCCATATACGCCGCCGCGCCGCCTGCCTGTCCCGTACCCATCGCGGGGCAGATTATGCGCATTGCTCCGCAGGCGTGAAATTCCGCCGAGCAGCAGCGGCCTACGGTGAGCAGGTTATCAACTCCCAAAGGCACGATGGAACGGTATGGAATATCACAGTAATCCCGCGGATCCGGGCAGACCTGAAAGCCCAACGGGCTGACAAATGGGTGCATTTCATAATCATCCGTGCACGGAGCATCTCGGTAAACCGCCGTTCCCTCCGGATCGACCAAATGAGTATGGTTCTGGAATATATACTTTGGACTGGTCGGATGGTGGGTATCGAGCACTTCCGGAAATCGCGCGATGCCGTCCTCAAATTTCGTTCCGGCACAAATATCCGCGACTTTCAGCATATATTCCCCGAATATCCGGCGTCCGTCTCTTACTCCCGGAACCGAACCTATAGCGATAAGACGTACCTTCTCACAGCCGGGCACGTATTTTCGCATAAACTTGATGTACATTTGCATCTGCCGGTGCTGCTCCACTATTTGACGGCTGATATTCATAACATCGGCGTTATTTGTGTAATAGCTGTGGAACATGAACGAGCAGAACTCCGCGCTATCGTCATCTGTATTTGGTATACGCACCGTGAAAATACCGGCGCGGCTTTGCGCCTTCGAAAAATGGCGTGTCAGCTCTCCGGCGGCGATAGCCTTTTCCTCACAGGCATAAAAAAGAGAAACCGGGTTTATCACCTTGTCCTCTTCCTGCTGCTTCATCCATTTTTCATTTGCCTTTTGGTAAGCGGTCAGGTTTACATTTGCCCACCGAGATCCCTGAGTAGTAGACATATTGAGACCGCAATAATCTGCGCCTCCCAATTCGTACGGCACCTCGGCTGCCGCCGAAACATCCGCGTCGCCTGTTGCGTCGATAAATATCCTCGCATAAACCGCTATCCAACCGCCTTTTGTGTAGAAGATCGCTCTTCGGATGTTGTTATCGTCCATTTCCGCGTCTATGAAAGTCGCGTCATAGACTATGCGGCACCCGTTCTCCATCACCATTTGCTCAAGCATGAATCTCCCGAAAACCGGGTCAAATGTCGGATTGTGATCGTCGGCGGCGGATGTCCTTCTCAGATATCCCTCTTTTTCCAAACGAAGCACAAACGCCTTGGAATTTCCCTCAATCATTCCGGCAACCTGCGGTACATATCCGTTCGTGGCCAGTCCTCCCAGGGATGTCCCTCTTTCCAGAAGTATAGTTTTCATACCGTGCCGGGCCGATGTCATAGCCGCCGAGCTTCCGGCGGTGCCGCCGCCGATAACGGCAACATCACAGTACAGTTTGTTTACGATTGTCTGCATACATTCCTTCCTTTCCGGCATATACCGCTTTCTTATCAAAGCTTTAACCGCGCAGCTCCGGGCTTATACGTCTTGCGCACTGTGAATAACCCGGGACAGTCGGATCATCTGTTGCCAGACGATACGACTGTCCACATATGCTTTGAAAGGCGTCGACAGCCCGGATAACGGTCCTTTTTGAAGGCTGAACAGTATGTACGGGGTCTCGGACAAGCGCCGTTCACCGATTGTCCGCTTCAATACCTTCGGTGACGGTTAAAGCGCAGGTAAGCGCCCGGCCGGAGCTGTTGCCGTTGAGCAGGAGCGGATAGTCTATCCCGCAGAAGCCTCCCGCCGCATTTCCCACTGCGTATAACCCCGGGATCGGTTCGTGGTACGGGTCAAGTACGCGCATATTCGTGTCGACCAGCGCGCCGCCAAACACATCAAGCAGAGCCGGGCCCCATTTGAGCGCGTAGAATGGGGGTTGCACGATCGTTGTCAGAAGCTCCGCACGTTTTCCGAAATCTTCGTCGTCTCCGCGCTCGGCAAGCTCGTTGTACCTTGCTACCGTTTTTGTCAGCGTATCCGCGGGAACCCCGATTTTTTCGGCAAGCTCCTCGATCGTATCGGCTTTCCATGCGCATTTGCCTTTTTCCACATACTGCTCGATTTCTTCCCCCAGTCCGCAGTCCTTTGTCCACTTGTCTCCGAAGTATGTCAGATTCAAAGGCATTACGGCCTGGCCTCCGGTTATCTCAAAACGCTCCCCGAATTCATCCAGCCACTTGCCGTCCATGATGGTGAACGCGAAGTCGCCTCCCGGCTGGGAGAGCACGGCCATCGATTTCCCGTTAGTCCACGTGTCTTCGTTCATAAACCGCTTGCCGCGTGAGTTCACAAAAAGAAAATAGAACGAATAATACGAGGCGTACTCATCACGACGTCCGTGCAAGGCTATTGCCCATCCGGGCGATTCCAGCGCCGCGCCTGCCCAGTAGAGCATTTTGTGGCCGTCGCCGGTGTTGTTGCCTTTCGGGAAATAACGCTCTATTGTCGGGCGAAGCGCCTGAGGCGCAAATGCCTCCATCATCTCCCGGTCGCCTTCAATGTCGCCCGTAGCGACAATTACGCCCTTTTTCGCTACGCAGCGAAAATATGTGCCTTCGTTTTCATTTTTGGCGACTACAGACGTAACCCTGCCATCCGCATTTTTTTCCAGCTCTACGGCGCGTACGGACCTTATTATCCTGCTTCCGCCGTCAATAACGGTTTTTTGAAGGATCTCCCCGATCAGCTGACCGCCTTTACGATTAGTGTAACGGTTATAGCCGTCTTTTTGGAATACCCAGTGAGTGCCGGGATACTCGTTGAATACCTCACCCTTATAATATCCCGTATACAGAGTGGCGTCCACCGCGTCTCCGCCCTGATCCATCATCCAGTCGAACGCTTCACCGCTTCTTTTTATATATACCCACATTAATTCTTCGTTGCAGCGGCTGCCGGATACCATGACCCAGTCCCGCGCGAACTTCTTTTTGTCGATGGATACTCCGCACCGGCGCATAACCGCGGAATCAAGTACGCCTACCTGGGCGACGCGCACGAATAGGTTGCTGAGCCTGTCTAAAACTATCGTATTCAGGCCTCTTTGGGTACACCTGGCGGCCGCGGCAAGTCCCGATATACCGGCACCGATTATAACAACGTCGGCAGTCAGCGTTTCAAGGATTTTTTCCTCCGCGATTTTTTCCGGGGGAGTCTCCCATGACCAGCCCCTCTTGGGGGAAAGATTGCTGTATGATTTCGATATCATTTTACACCCTTCCTTTTTATACTGATATCCGTAAAATATGAGATATCGGTACAAAGCTTATTCAAGGCCGAGGACGCAAAGCGCCCGCATGGCCGCATTAATACTATTCTCCCGTTAAACGGGAGAATAGTATTAATCAGGGCAAGACTACATCCTGTTTCTTCAGATCGGCCTGCAGCGCCTTGATATCAATATCTCTGACACCGACACCTGCCTGAGCAGCCTGCGCCGCGGCGGTTCCCGCGGCCTGGCCGAAAGCGACGCAGTGAGGGATGAGGTTCAGGTACTCGGATATTTCCAGATCCATGGAGGTCGCGCGGCAGGCAACGAGCATCCCGTCCACACCGCGAGGTATCAAGGCTCTGTAGGGCACATGAAGATCCGGTCCTCCGGAACCTCCGCGAGGGAACAGCGCGACTGTATCGTCATGTGTTTTGCCCGCATCCGCGTCGCCCTTATTGAGCATATAATCCCCGATAACCCTGCGGCTGCCGCGTGTACCCAGCTGGGGACTGGACAAAACCAGATAACTTTCTTCGTAACCCGGTATATTTGCTCTTAAGAAATCAATCGTTTTTCTCATTTTGATTCGCCCGTTAAGCTCTACTCTCGTGAGCGCTTTTACGTCTATCTGGTCGCATTCTTCTCTTGTCCAGAACCAGCGCAGACCTTCCTGATGCGGGAGAAGCGTAGCCGCGCCGCGCGGATGTGCGCCTGCCTTAAACCCTTCCTGTAAACGCGCCTGTAATTCCTTTTCACCCTCGGGCGTGCTTTTCCATTCGTCGAATTTTGCCGTGTCGACGTTGGCAATCCAGAAGCAGTGCGAAGCATGCGATACCCTCGTACCCTTACCGGTATCAGTCTCAAAGCCGGCTCCCACGCCGGGAAGAAGATCGCCGTCTCCCGTGCTGTCAATGACGACTTTTGCACGTATCGCCTGCTTGCCCGATTTACTTTCAAATACCACTCCGCAGACTTTCCCACTCGACGAATCTACGATCGCCGAGGTTCCCCAAGAGTGCAGATAAAGCTTTATGCCGGCCTCTCTGGCCATATCGTCATATATGCATTTTAACTCCTCGGCGTCAACGTGAACTGCGTAGTTTACCATACCTCTCATCGTATAAAACATGGACAGTTGTCTGTAATAGGCAACTTGCTTCGGATCCCTTGATCCCCAGAGCTCCCGAGGCGGATGATCGCATGCGTCCCTGTCTCTCAAACGCTGCATCATCTCTTCATTGAGTCCTTTGATGAGAACAACGCCGTCATCGTTGCACATGTTCGGAAAAGCGGTGACCAAACCGCCGGTCGCCATTCCTCCGAGGCAGCCATACCTTTCAACAAGAATTGTTTTTGCGCCGCTCCTTGCCGCCGCGACAGCTGCGCCCATGCCTCCGGGACCGCCTCCGACGACAACAACATCAGCTTCGTCGCAGACTTTAATCTCCCTGGCCGGTTCAATAACAGCATTGCCTGTCACAATAGCCGGCGCTGTACTTGATTTGATTACACCTGTGTTTTTTTCTGATTGATCCATTGTCATCCTCCTATTTTACGCAGCCCTGCCCGCCTGACAGGCCGGGCTTTATCTATATTCGGCCGAAATAACACGCTAAATTAATCTTGCCGGATAAACGCTCCCTTTTTCTATGCGGCGGTGAGCAATATTCGAATCCAGCATATTGCCCTGTATGAGGCCGCACAGCCATTAATACCGATCCCCATTTTTGATGGGGGTCTGTGTATTATATATATCGCGCGGCCTCAAACGCCGTCCACACAGCCCCGCGTATTTCGCCGACCTCTGCGCAGTCGCCTATAATGTAAAAGCTTGTCGCGGGACAGCAGTCATAAAACTCCAGCGCGGCCTTCCTGCGCGAACGCATACCCGCCGCGAAGAGGACCGAATCCGCCTTAAACTCTCTTTTCTCGCCTGTGTCGATGTTTTGGGCTATCACACCGCTTTCCGTGATTTCGAGCGACTTCCAGCCTAAAAACCGCTGTATGCCGTATTGCTCAAGCATCTCAAGCAGAGGACCTCCGGCGCCGGTGTCCATGAGGTTAACATCCTTAGCCATTTCCAGTATGGTCACTTTCTTGCCCTGCATGGCCATATTGATTGCGACCTCTGTGCCGACCGTGCTTCCGCCGATGATGACGAGGTTCTGCCCGCATTCGACCTCGGCCTTTTCCGCGTCGGGTGCCCAGCATACAAAAGGCTTATCCGCTCCGGGGATATCGGGGATATACGGGTCGGCGCCTACGGCGGCGATGATCGCGTCGTATTTTTCGTTCTTCAGAAGCTCTTTAGTCGCTTCCGTATTGAGAAGAACACGCGCTCCGCAATTTTCTGCAAAGCTCTGCATATATGTAAGATAATCCCGCAGATCCTTTTTGAAGGGCAATGCTATACCATCCCAGACGCGGCCCCCGATCCTGCCGCTCTTTTCGTATAAAGTCACATCATGCCCGCGCTGAAGCAGCCATTTTACAGCTTCGACACCGGCCGGTCCGCCTCCTATTACGGCGACTTTCTTTTTCCTGGGCGCCGACGGAAGGCGGGCCTCGGGATATTCCTTGTACCTGCCCCACATGGGATTTACCGAGCATAGCTTGGAAGTATGCGGGCTGGCCATACGGAAACATCGGCAGCGGAGACACGGCATATGCTCCCACTCGCGGCCTTCGGCGTATTTGCGCGGCATCTCGAAGTCGGCATGCAGGCCCCTGTTAAAGGCGACGATGTCGGCCCGGCCGGCGGCAATGATCTCCTCCGCCATGGCTGCGCTTTTGATCGATCCTACGGTCGCCACCATAAGCTCGGGATAGGCTTTCTTCACCTCCGCGGCCAAATAGGAGATGCAGGCCTGATCCATCGTGTAGTTCTGGAGCAGCCAGCGCATATGATCGACAAAGTCGTGCAGCCCGGCAGAGACGTGCAGAATATCGACCTTGTCCTTTATATACTTAATAAACTCCAGCGTTTCGGGCAATCGCATATGCCCCTCACGCATTTCGTCTCCCGAAATGCGGTATTCGATGACGAAGTTCTCCCCGACCCGGGCTCTGACCGCGTCGAGTATCTCGCAGGCAAAACGGGCGCGGTTTTCTATGCTGCCCCCGTATTCGTCGGTGCGTTTGTTATACAGCGGGCTTGCGAACTGAGCTATCAGATTGCCGTGCGCGCCGTGAATCATGCACATTTTCATGCCCGCCTGCTTGCAGTACATGGCGGCAGTCGCGTATTTTTCCACAGTCTCGCGTATTTTTTCCTTCGACATCTCAATAGTCGGGATAGGCTCCCGCCCAAGGCGCTTGGCCCGGATTCTCTCGGTTTCGTCTATGAACGACGAGCAGCTGTAAGGCGCGTGCCCCACTCTTTCGAAAGTCGTGTCTTTGCCGTTATGCGTCAGTTCGAGGCTGCCGTGCGACCCATAACTCTCACACATCTCGGCGAAGTATTTAAGCGGCTGGACACATCCCGGGTCGTCAAGCCGGAGCTGGCCGTCTTCGTCGCTGCTTTCGTTGATATCAATCGTACAGTTGCCAACCGTGTTTATCGCCACGCCGCCCCGCGCGTACTGGCGGAAATAGCTGACGAACTGATCTGTGCAAAAACCGTTCTCGTCAGCAGAGAAAAAGCATCCCGGCGGCGCTTGAGCGAGACGGTTTTTAAAAAGTACTCCCCGGATCTCAAACGGGCTGAATACATGCGGATACTTTGTCGACATGGCCTTCTCCTTCTTTCACATGTGTTGATTTTATGGAATTGATACATTACTGCCGTCATTTATCTAACTATACAATAAAACAGAGTTCAGCTCAAGGTAATCATTTAAAGCGGGGCAGTTTTTTTACTGCCCCGCTGCTCCGTATACACAGCCGATATGATACCGGCATCTTAAGGGTGACGGACTTTAAAACTTCGGAAATGTATTCGGTCAAATTCTGTCCCTCTCTGGGTCTGCGGATCATCCGCCGTTTTCCGGTGCTGTGATTTTAAGGGTTTAATTTGCGGCGTTACGCGGCTTCGCCGAGCACAAGCGCCCAGAGCGGTATCGTTAAAACGCAGAGTATCGTCGTTACAAAAACAAGCGCCCCGGCAAGAGTTTCGCTGTCCAGGTCCGGCTGATATCTGACGACGAAGGTAGGCAAAAGCGAGGCGACGGGCATGGCACAGTATATAACCACGCATTGCAGCAGTATAGGACTCAGGCCCGCGAGTTTGCCCAGCGCGAGCGCCGCGGCGGGTAAAACGAGAAGCCGCACAGCGGCGGCTATAAAGACAACGGGTTTTGCGAAAATCGATTTAAGGTCGGCGTCCGCGAGAAGCGAACCGCATACCATCAGGGCAAGCGGCGTAGCCGTCGCGGCCAGCGAGGTTACGGTATTATCAAGAATCCCGGGCAGTTCTATTCCGAAAACATATATCACTATACCGACTAAAACGGCGATTACGGGCATGCTGAAAAACTCTCTGATGTTGCTTTTGGTGCTGCCGCTACCCAATTTTCCGGATAGCAGAGGCGCCGCGGCGGCATAGTACACGATTCTGAAAGGAATGGTGAAAACGGTGTAGTAAAAAAGGCCGAGAGAGCCGTAAAGAGTCTCGATGACAGGCATTCCGAAAAAAGTGAAATTCGTTATTATCATACCGAAGCGCGCAACACGGCCCGGCCCGCAGCGACCTGCCCAGAGACACATAATCTGTCCCGCGACGGAGGACAGTATAATCACACCTATGGCGGCAATAAGAAGAATGCCGCAGTTTAAAAGCTGCTCGGGGTGAAATTCAATACGGAAAGTTGATATTATCAGAGCCGGCAGGGACACGTTGAGCACTATCTTTGTGAGTACCTGACCGAAGCCCTTCGGCAAAGCACGCAGTTTCGCGGCGGCGTAACCGACGGCGATAAGTAAAATAAGCTTGAGCGACAAAGACAGTACCGTCATCAACAGACTTCCACTCCTTTTCCGAAACGATTATAGTCTTCCGGCGAGAAAACCGCAATGCACTCTTTTTCTCACTCCCTGCCAACACCTGTCTTCGGAAATCGGGTAGAAGGGGGTGACTAACCCCCGTCCTCCCACACCACCGAGTATGCGGATCACGCTCACGGCGGTTCGCTTGGCATAAATGATAGACCGCTATTCACGGCGTACTGCACATCTATTCTTACTAAGCACTCCTGCAATACCCTCGGTTTCCAACCTACTATCTCGCAGCCACTCCCTCCTCGAGTTTTCTGCTTTCTAGCGCAATTCAAGTGAGCAGTATCTTGGCTTATACCAAGCGTCGTTCCCTTTCCTCCATCGGCTTTCACCGACTTCTTCGGTACTACGGAACGAACTGACTTCTGCACGTTCAGTCTCACTTTTTGTGAGGGTTACCATTCGCGAAAATGCTCGCTTTCATGGCATACCGTGCAGA
>Ga0209510_1002091_pt1 | contig 21110 bp, 20 predicted proteins | sample BiotimSIPDNA_FD_185749 | JGI IMG/M metagenome (GOLD analysis project Ga0209510, IMG submission 185749) | Anaerobic biogas reactor microbial communites from Washington, USA - Biogas_R1 time_0 SIP DNA (SPAdes) (version 2) | ecosystem: Engineered > Bioreactor > Anaerobic > Unclassified | place... | reverse complement strand
ATCCCGGAGGATTTGTTGACCGCGGACTTTGTCTATATCCCCTCCCTGGACGGCGAATCTTACGTTTATCTCTGGGACGAGCGTGTGGTCAACTGGATCCACCAAAATCTACTGACTCAATAATACAAAGCCCTCTTCTTGGGGAGGGCTTGCAAACTTCACCTCCCTTCCAATTTTTCTATTAGGAAAATGGATGGGTATGCAAGGGAGTGAATCAAAATTTCAATCTGGCCGGCACAAACGTGCAGAGCAAAAATATTGAACGATCAGTTACAATCTATGAAATTTTCTGAATTCGTCACCCTCACAAGATCTGACCTCTACCGCCACTCCGGAAGCGCAGGGCTGAAAGATCACCTATATCACTACCTGCTCTCACCCGGATACCGCTACACCTGCTGGATGAGGTTCTGTGCTTACACCCAGGCCCACCCATTCTGGCGCATCCTTTTCCCCTTTGCCTGGTTGGTCTATTACCACCTCCAAATCAAATTTGGTATTGCCATTTCCTTCAAAGCCAAAATTGGTCCAGGACTTTACATCGGTCACCACGGCGGCATCGTGACCAATGAAGAAATGCAGATCGGCAAAAATTGCAACCTTTCGCACGATGTCACCATTGGTGTCAGTCGCCGGGGAGAACGTGCGGGGGTGCAAGTGATTGGCAATAACGTCTACATTGGTCCCGGTGCAAAAATCTTTGGGAAGATCACCATTGGCAATAACGCCGCCATTGGTGCTAACTGCGTTGTCACCAAAGATATCCCCGAAAACGGCGTGGTGGTGGGAATACCAGGAAAAGTCATCTCCTATGAAGGGTCAGCTGGCTATATCAATCGTGTGTTTGTCGAAAAGGAACAGCAATGAAATACTGCAAACTCTGCATCTTGCCTGAAACTTATCCCGGCATCACCTTCAACGAGGAGGGTGTCTGCAATTACTGCCTTGAGCACCAACCTCAAAAACCTGTCCTGGGCAAAGAAAAAATAATCCAGGAAATCGCCGCCAACAAAAGCGAGGGTCCTTACGATTGTCTGGTTCCGCTCAGCGGGGGGAAGGACAGCACCTACGTACTTTATTATGTCGTCAAAGAACTCGGTCTCCGTCCGCTTGCTGTCACCTACAATTCAGGCTATCGCACACAGATTGCAAATGAAAACGTTCAGAATGCCTGCAAGGCCTTATCCGTGCCCCTGGTTGAAGTGCATTCACCGGGTAAGACACAAACCCACATGCTTCGCATTGGTCACAAGCTGGCAGAAAAGTACGACGCTTATTGGGGAGTCTGTGAAAACTGTGAACCTATCTTGCGAATTGTTACTATCAACACCGCCAGGCGGCACAAAATCCCTTTAGTTATGTGGGGCAGTTCTCTGATGGAATCGATTGTCGTCAAGCGCTCGGATTCTGAAAAGGAAGATCTTTCAAGCTTGGTGCAGCAAAAAAGTTGGCTGAAGTCCTTTACAAGGTTGTTCCAGAAACTGATCAAGCAACCAACCAAGATCCTGGATCATTTGCCTTACTATTATTACAACGCAATTCAACGAATCCGCTTGGGTTTTCCCCTGAAATACATCCTTAACCCCTTTGCGGTGCCGCCGCTAACCAGGGAAAATCCCCGCTTTATCCCATTTTTTGATTACATCACCTGGGATTCAATTGCCCACATCTCTCTTCTTGAAAGTGAGCTGGGTTGGAAGCATCCTGAAGGCATAGAATCCCGTTTTGATTGCAGCCTGCATTGCGTCGGCAATCTCGCTCGTCTTGACACTTGGGGTATCTCTGCCGATGGCATCAACCTGTGTAATTTCATCCGCGATGGCAAACTAACACGCGAAGAAGCCTTGGCAAGGGAGAGCAAAATCGTATCCGTTCTCGATGAAGAATACGAAGACCTCCTCCACCGTATTGGATCCTAATTACCTACCACCTACCACCTACCTGTTCCCACCGTGCAACGAATGGGTATCACCTACCAGCTATCCCCTGGAACCCTCTTGCATTTTTTCTAAATATCTTCTATAATAGAACAAACGTTCTATTTAAAAGGAGATAAGCAAAGCATGAAAAACTCTACCCCCTTGAACACGAATCATATCCAAGTAAAGGTCCCTGAAGGCGCTATAGTCGACATAACCTGCCGCATTGATCACGGGTGTGAGATCAGCCCAGAAACCATACTCAAGGACGGCGTTACGCTATGCCAGAATGTGACCATCATCGGCAAGGTCACGCTGGACCGCCTTGTCAAAGTCCGTGAAAATGTGACCCTGGTAGGACCCCTTCACATCGGTGAACACACCCATATTGCTCGTGATGTCGTCATTGGCTTGCTCAGGGAGGATAACGACCTGGCAGATCAGGAGACGATAATTGGAAACAACTGCAGGATTGGGGTGGGAGCCGAGATTATCGGTGGCGTGCACGTTGGGCGTCATGTCCTGATCCGCGCCGGTAGCAAGGTTATTGGGGATGTCCCTCCCTATGGATTAGCTAGTCGCAACCCTGCCATCCTTGAGCGTTATGCCTGCCCTAGATGTGGTGGAACACTTCGGATTTATCTGAACGTCCGGGAAGTCGTTGAAACTCGCTGTTTGAATTGTGGTGCTTTTGGATTGCGTTTCTCCAAGCGCCCATATATTTCTAACCGAGGTCGTATTCTTCTGCCGAATAATTCCTTTGGTGAAATCGTATCCACCCGGGGAGATGACTATCGTTGGATAGATGATGAGGAGTTACGCTAGCAAAATAGCTTAATTTGTGAGCTGATTTATAGATGCGTGGAGGGGAGCCGGAAAATCAGCTAAAGGCTGAAGGCAAACGTTGAATGCGGACCATGTTTACATTTCCTCTTTGGATGGTTCATCTTATGTCTACCGCTGGGATGAACGAGTTGTGGACTGGATCCACCAAAACCTATTGACTCAATGATGAAAAACCCTCTTCCGGAGAGGGCTCGTAAATCTCAACCCCCGCTTCCAATTTTTCTGATGGGACAGTAGATGGGTAAGCGGGGTTTGAATCAAAATTTCAATCTGCCTGCCACGGGCTTGCAGAGTAAAAATTTTTTATAATCTAAAACAAGCTTTCAATAGGAAACTGCACAACTTTGAAATGAACAATCCAAACAACTTCCATGTTCAATTTGGCGTTGGTTTTATGGATAAAGCACTAGTATTTTTGGCAAACTCGGGAGGGTTGGCTAACCGATTGCGTGCCTTGGTAGGTTATCAGGCCTTGGCTGAGGTTCTAAATCTTCCTTTCCTGCTTCGATGGGAATCAAATGCCTGGTGTGACGCCCACTTCAATGATCTTTTCGACACGTCTGAAATCAATCTGATCACTTATCAGGAATGGGTCACTTTCCACACCAATGACCAATTTTTTATCCAACGAGAGCCTACTTGGTTCGATTCAATATATCGTCAACATGCTTCTTCCTTGGTGTCCTGGCCTGAATTTCTCAAGCTAACGACAGAAAAGATAAATAGTCTCACTCCTCATCCGAACATTGCTGCTCAAGTTCAGGCTTACTTAATCGACCACGACCTCTCTCAATCCCATGGTGTGCATATCCGGTGGACAGACAATGTCAAAAACAACCAGCAACGCCAGGCGGATGTTTCTTTTGTCCCAGCAAACGTTTCTGAGTTGGAAGGATTTTTCACCCATATTGAAAAATGGTTGCAAAAATCACGAGAGTCATCTATCTTCGTTGCCACTGATAACTTTGAGGTCCAAAAACAACTACAGAAGCGTTTTGGTAATCAAGTGGTGTTCTATCCCAAGGCCTTTACTCGTTCTAATAAGTTGTCATCTCTCTTACACAGGAAAAGAACTAAATTTCAGCGCTCTACACCAGTGTCAGAAGCCTTAATCGAATTGCTCTTGTTGTCCAAATGCCAGACAATCTGCGGTACTTACTATAGCAGCTTCGGTAAGTTCAGCGCTCTTTTGGGTGACAGGGACTACTACGAAGTTCGCGGAAATACTGTTTTCAAGGACACTTTCACCAATTCTTTGAGGTTTAGTCAACTTAGTAAAAACCACCATTCAGGAAATTAAGATTGAGAAACATAAGTATGAATACTACTAAAACTATTTCAACTGAAAATGAAGAGTGGGACCTTGTCATCACTCCACGTAAAAAATGGTACGATCTCCAGCTGCGTGAGGTTTGGCGTTACCGCGATCTAATCTCTCTGTTTATTCGCCGTGATTTCGTCTCTCGTTTTAAACAAACCATCCTAGGCCCCCTTTGGTACATCATCCAACCCCTTTTCACCTCTGTAGTTTTCACAGTCATTTTTACAAACATTGCCAGGCTTTCCACCGACGAACTTCCACCCATGCTCTTCTATATGTCCGGCAATATTCTCTGGCATTATTTTTCTGGCTGTTTGCATGCTACAGCGAACACCTTCACGTCCAATGCGGGCATTTTTGGCAAGGTCTACTTCCCTCGCCTTGTCACCCCCATCTCCATGGTGATTTCCAATCTCATCAGCTTTTCAATACAGTTTCTCTTCTTCCTCTCGTATTTCCTGTTCTTTTTCTTAAAGGGTTCTGCAGTCCATTTCACCTGGTGGGCACTTGCACTGCCTCTCCTGATCATCCTCATGGCTGGTCTTGGGTTGGGTTTCGGTATTATCGTCTCGTCTCTGACCACCAAGTATCGTGACCTTACTTATTTGGTTGGCTTTGGAGTCAGTTTGTGGATGTATGCCACACCAGTCATTTATCCCGTTTCCACCATTCCTGAGCGCTGGCGCTGGATCGCGGACATAAACCCGATTACGCCTATCATTGAGACTTTTCGCCTGGGTTTTCTCGGAACCGGATCTGCTTCCTGGTTAAAACTTGGTTACTCAACCATTTTTATGCTGGTTGTGTTGTTTATTGGGATTGTCATCTTTAACCAGGTTGAAAAGACCTTCATCGATACCGTCTAAATGCCTTCTTCCCAAAAACTCTTAGACTTTCAAGAACTCATTAATGAGCAACAGCGCCTGATCCGCTTGACTGCTGCGCAGTATTGGCAAATCGCGGAATCAGGTCTTACAGAGCACATGCGTAAAATTGAGGTGATCAAAGCGACTGGCGGAAAGGTTATGGGTTTCTTCGCAGAAAATTTATCCAAACCCGAGGTCTTTTTCAAGGTATACATCAGCGGCTCTTTCGCGCGTGAGCAGCGCGGCCTGCTCGCCGCTGCTACCATTGATCAGGTCCAGGGCATTAGCATCCCCCAGCTTGTTGCCCTCTATCCGCATTTCCAGGCGATTCTGACTGAAAAACGAACCTGGGAGGACACCGATTCCGAACTGAAACGCCTCTTTGTTCTCACATTGCCGTTCGATTGGGAAAAAATCGGCTCATGGCTGCGTCATTTTCATGATTCGGAAGTATCTTCCCAAAAGAACAATCACTTCCTCCGAAGAAAATTTGAAAAAATGGCATCACTTTTATCTTCCCTTGATGGGGTATTCTCAGCATCACAGAAGGATCAAATTAACACGGTCATCGCAAGGGCGCAAGATTTCCTGGAGCATCAACCTCTTGAATGGGTGCTCTCGCATGGCGACTTTGGTCTCTCAAACATCAAGCTTTCAGGTTCCCAAATGGAAGTGGTCGATTTTGAAGACTGTCAGATGGCCCCCCGCTGCTTTGATCTTGTCAATCTGTTTGCGCGTATGGATTACCTGCAAAGTTTTCCCCATAGCCAGAAGGATTTCACAAGACTCACATCCCAGTTTTCACGTGGATATGGCTTGTCCCTTCACTCAGACCCGGTCACAGACTTCTTCTATCTTTTGGTAAAGCTGGATATGATCGACAGCTATCACAGGCGGTCACAAGAGCTTCCCTGGTTTGCTCCTCACCGGTGGATGTACTCCTACTTCTACTCCACCAACCTCAAGAGATTATCAAAATGGCTGGCAGGCGACCGCCAGGGCTATCTGGGCTGATCGGAATTCACAATAAAAATGACGAACCTAATTAAACTCAAATTTACTGACTTTTGGAAAGGTCAGGTCAGCGGGAAGGTTGAAAACAATCCCATCTATAAGCTGCTGAAGAAACATTTCAACGTCGAGCTGAGTGATCATCCTGATTTTCTCATCTACGATTCAAATGGTCTTGAATACCTCAAGTATTCCTGCCCGCGCATCTTCTACACCGGTGAAAACCGCCGCCCTAATTTCGATCAATGTGACTATGCCTTTTCGTTTGATTATCCATTTACAGAACGCAATTATCGCCTGCCCCTTTATCGCCTTTGGGGCGGCTATGACAAACTCCTGGAACCGCGTCAATCATCAACAGAGTTTTCCCCCCGTCAGGGTTTCTGCTGTTTCTTAGCCTCCAAATCCATCATGCTTCGCAATGAGTTTTTCCACCTGCTTTCCAACTATAAGAAGGTCGATTCCGGTGGGTCACTCTTCAACAACATCGGTCAACGCGTCCCTCGCGGTGGGGAGGTCGATTGGATGCGTAACTACAAATTTAGCATTGTTTTCGAGAATGCCGCCCATCCTGGTTACACCACCGAGAAGATCATGCGCGCTCTCTTAGCCAACACCATCCCAATCTATTGGGGCAATCCATTGGTGGGCAGAGATTTTAACTCCGGGGCTTTTATCAACGTGAGCGATTATGACTCGCTCGATCAGGTGGTTGAGCGGGTCAGGGAACTCGATCAGGATCCAGCCCTGTACCAGGCTTTGCTGGCTGAACCTTACCTCCCGGGCGGTAAGGAGACCTGGTTCTGCCAGGAGGAGAATATCATTCAGCGCTTTGAAGAGATCTTTTTTGGCGGCAAGGTTTTTGTGCCCCCTGAGACAAAAAGAAGTCAAAAACGCTCCTATTACATCCAGAGTTTACGCGGCTGGTTTTCCAGAAAAATTGGATATTGATAGCATCAAGGAAAACTCAATGGAAGATAATTTTCTAGAACCAGCAAATCTATTCTGGACAGGTGGTTGGGACTCGACCTTCAGATTGCTTCAATTGGTTATTGATGAGAAAAGAGTTGTTCAGACCTATTATTTGATAGATGCTAATAGAAAATCTACGATAAATGAAATAGCTACAATACTCAAGATAAAGAAAAAACTTGTAATTGATTACCCTCATACAATTAAGTTGTTACTTCCTACTCAATTTCACGAAATATCTTCAATAAAGCCAAATATTGATATTTCAAATTCATACAAAGATATTTCCAATAGAATTCATCTAGGTTCACAATATGATTGGCTAGCTAGATTTTGTGATGAACGCAATATTCATGGAATGGAGCTCAGCCTAATTAAAGGTGGCATAACTTACAATTTGATTTCTAGCTCAATCTTAGTGGAGTCTCGGAAGAATAGTCATTATAGTGATCTGGAAAACGATACAATCTATCGATTATTTCACTACTTTTCATTTCCAACACTTAATTTATCCAAATTGGACATAAAGAAAATTTCAGAAGAGAAAAATTGGATGAAAATTATGGATATGACATGGTTCTGTCATAAACCAAGAGCTGGCCATATTCCTTGTGGCAAATGTCGGCCTTGTAGAATAGTCATTGAACAAGGCATGGAATATCGTATTCCTATTCGAGTTAGATTGGCTAATCGATTTAGATTAGATATTGCTGAAGATTGGTTACACAGAAAAACGAAGTCCTTTAGAAAAAGATTACATTCCTTATTCTTTAAAGGAAAGATGTAATCTATGGATGTATTCTTGGAATTATTGCAATTAAGGAAGAAGTTGTCACATAGGTTTGCACCTTTTTCATTAATTGACGACAGGTTCTACTTACAATATTGGTATTACAAAGTGATGCATCGAAGGCTTAACCTTAAACAACCAAAAACGTATACTGAGAAGTTGCAATGGTTGAAATTGTATGATCGCAATCCCTTCTATACTCAACTGGCTGACAAGCTGGCTGTTAGGGCTTATGTGGAGGAAAAGATCGGGAAGGAATATTTGAACCCCCTTATTGGTGTTTATAATCATGCTGAGGAAATTGACTGGCAATCACTTCCTGAGAAGTTTGTTGTAAAAGCGACTCACGGAAGTTCTTGGAATTTGATTTGCGAGAATAAAGATGATTTAAACATTGACAAAGCTTGCGATATGATTCAGCAGTGGATTTCGATGAACTTTTATAAATCCACGCAAACTCGTGAGTGGCAATACCGCGATATTCCACCCAAAATTATCATCGAGGAATATATTGAAGGTGCTCCGATTTATGGTTTACTGGACTATAAGGTTCTTTGTTTTTCAGGTCAGGCAAAATATATCCAGGTTCATGCGAACCGGGCTACAGATCACTCAAAAATAGCTTTCGACACTCAATGGGAACTACTTCCTATTTTAAATAGCTATTCTCCTATGCCTTGGTCTATACCAAAGCCAAAAGAGCTGGACGAAATGCTTAGATTAGCAGAAGAGCTTTCATCAGGCATCCCATTTGCTCGAGTGGATTTATATTATCCTAATGAAAAAATTATTTTTGGCGAAATCACTTTTTTCCCCCAAGGTGGCTTTCGAAAGGATTTCCCATATGAAAAAGATTTGATGATGGGCTACTTGATAAAGCTGCCAAATGAAAGTGGGTTTAAAAATTGCATATAAGATTTTTAAGTGACTTAAAATGGTGTAAGTATCGCACCTGATTGGAAAGGATTCTTTTGTCCTAATGAAAATTGCTTATCTCAATACTCCTTTTCGGGAATCAAACGCCAATGGCGCTGCTACGCACATTCGTGAATTCATCAACGAAACAACCGCGCTGGGCCATGTGATTTATTCAGGAAAAGATAACCATCATCCAAAAGTCATTCAGACACCGACTGGCTTGATTCCAAGAATAAAAACAATTTTGGATTGCGACGTTGTTTACATAAGATACGCGGATAAACTGAATAAATCCATGTTGTTTAGCCAGTATCCTTTGAGGTTTCTTTCAAAAAAACTGTTTCTGGTATGGGAATTCAATTCCTTCCCAGATACTTTTGAAACCGATCCAGACAAAATTGCAAAACAATCTTAAACACTTCGAAACGAATTGAAGATAGCCAATCTGGCAATCTGTTTGTCAAATACAATGGCCGAAAAGTTAAGCGCAGAATACGATTTCAATAAAATCCTGGTCGCACCGGATGCTTCCAACCCCGACCATTTTAAACCCGGTCTACCCTGTCCCAAAAGGATGCGTTACTTTGAAGGAAAAACCAATATTGTTTGGTCTGGTAGTCTTTCGATGCCATGGGCGGATGTCTCACTTATGTTGGATGCTGCCCAGCAGTTATGGGAAAGCCATAAGGATAAGATTTGTTTCCATCTTATTGGTAAATTTGACTCCAGCCTTGCAGAAAAAATCACGCCTAATGTGCACATTTATGGCATCCAACCCTATCATAAACTCCCGAATTGGCTTTCTGCGATGGATATTGGCCTTAATTTCTATAAACCGGGCAAAAATGACTTTGGCTCTCCCATTAAATTCTTCGATTACTTATCGTCTGGCCTGGCTGTGATTTGTTCAAATCACCCCCAGATGAGAGAAATTTTGGATGAAATTAATTTGGGGAGTTTTGTATTGGATGATTCTGATCCAATATTATTGACTCAAAAGATTCTTACTCTACATGAAGATCCGGATTTATTAAACCGTTTTAAGACTCTATCGAGAAATCTAATAATAGAAAAATACAACTGGAAGAATACTGTTGGAAGTATTATGGCCAGGATCGACCATGGTTTATCAGGTTAAAATTCAGAAGTTTAACGAATAGGTGGTTTTACCAATAAATGAATAATACTGTCATTTCAGTTGAAAATCTCTCCAAACAATATGACCTTGGGGTTGTGGGCACGGGATCGCTTGCGCGTGATCTCGAGCGCTGGTGGGCAAAAGTGCGCAAACAGCCTGACCCTTTTGCCATTGTTGGCAAGGATGGAGCTCACCAGGCTTATACAGGGAGTATCCTGGCCTTGGATGATGTCTCGTTCACTGTCCAGCAGGGGGAAGCCCTGGGCATTATCGGGCGCAATGGCGCTGGCAAAAGCACCTTGCTCAAGATTCTCTCTCGCGTGACTGCCCCCACAAGTGGCGTGGTCAAAGCTAAAGGCCGCATCGGAAGCCTGTTGGAGGTTGGCACTGGGTTTCATGGCGAGCTGACTGGCCGGGAAAATGTCTATCTCAACGGCGCTATCCTCGGCATGAAAAAAGAGGAGGTCGCGCGTAAGTTTGATGAGATTGTAGCTTTCTCGGGCGTGGAAAAGTTTATTGATACCCCTGTCAAGCGCTATTCCAGTGGCATGTACGTGCGCCTGGCTTTCGCTGTTGCCGCTCATCTTGACCCGGAAATCCTCATCGTGGATGAGGTGTTGGCAGTTGGAGATGCTGACTTTCAGAGGAAATGCCTGGCTAAGATGGGTGATGTAACAGGTGAGGGACGCACAGTTCTTTTTGTTAGCCATAATATGAATTCGGTAAAGAAATTATGTGAAACAGGAATTGTTATCGATGGTGGAAAAATAACTTTTTCTGGTGAGATTGAAGATTGTATCGCTACCTATTTGCATTCCGATAGAGCGAATTCATCGCTAATAACCGATCATATAGCACACATCCACGAAGATATTCGCCTCGAACAAGTTTTGGTCAATGATCAACCATATGACAATCTCAAGATCAAGGATACGAGTAAAGCCATAAAAATATCAATAAAGGGAGAAGCTTTCGAAAAAATGCCCTTGAATTTGGAGCTTCGGTTCAGGGATTCTAATGGAGTTCCTTTAGGTTTCTTTAGCCCTGGATACATTAATGGGACTATTCAAGTCGTCAATAAAGGGCTTTTCAGCTTATCTTGGGAATTTAACCTGCCAGTAAACATCCTTCGAGGTGAATATTTTATGGAAATAGCATTGACCGATCCTGGAAAAACATGGTGGTTAAGGATCCCAACTGCGGTAGCATTAGATGTAGAAGGATTGATAGATAACAAGGGGGAAAAAGGCTGGATTCATTTGTAGTTTCAAGATTTTGACAAATTTATTTTGCAAGTGATTTTTTTCTAAGAATTTGTAATCAGATCTTAATTATGATAAATGGACTTAATAAAATAATGGATGATTCGTTCCCTCGTATCAGTATTGTTACCCCTTCATATAACCAGGGTCAGTTTCTGGAGGAAACCATCCTATCTGTATTGAATCAAGGCTATCCCAATTTGGAATACTTTGTGATGGATGGGGGCAGCACAGATAACAGCGTGGAGATCATTCAAAAGTACGCGTCCAGGTTGACCTACTGGGAGAGCAAACCTGACCGCGGTCAAAGCCACGCCATTAATAAGGGTTTCAAGATGGCAACGGGCGAGCTGGTTGCATGGGTGAATAGTGATGACCTTCTATGTCCGGACGCATTGTACGAAATTGCGAAGGTGTGGTTGGAGGACACAACGATTGGCTTTATCCACGGCACCAGCGAGTTAATTGATGAATCGGGAGAATCAAAGGGTAAAACCTTTGGCAGTCGTTTTGACTTTTTTGAAAGCCTGACAACATCCAGAAACACAGTAGCCCAGCCTTCCACGTTTATCTCTCGTCTGTGTTTGTCGGATGTGGGAATTTTGGATGAAAACCTGCATATGTCCATGGATTGGGATCTCTGGCTCCGCATTGGGGCAAAGTACAAAACGACTTTCATCCCAAAGGTCCTGTCAAAAACCCGCCATTGGCCAAACACAAAAACCAACACACAGCTCGCGAAATCCGGGTCGGAACATTTGCTGATAGCTAAGAAACTTGCCAAGGATAAGAACCTTCACCTCACTCAGGAGGTAAAACGGAAAACGCTTGCCGCGGCTTATGGTAAACAGGCTTTTCTGGATTACCAATCACAGAACAGGTTGAGTTCCAAGGCCGCCCTGGTGAAGTCTTTGCTCTACTCTCCAGAATTGAAGGGTGGAGACGCACGAGCGATCAGGAAGAAAATTTTTCCTGTTTACTATTTTATTACCCAGAAACTAAAGAACCTGAAACAACGATTAAGTTCAATGTTGTGAATTAATATATTAGAAGTTGACTTTTGAAAGAGCCCAGAAAATCTAATCATCTCGCTCTTTTTGTCTGTATAACTTCTTTTTTGCTCGATTTGATACATTAGGACCTATTGATTTATCATCCAGTCATAATTATCAAACAAAACGTCGTTATCACCAATAATTAAAATGTCCTCAACTTTGTGGTTTTCCAGGAAATCCGATAATGAAAAATCCTTGTAATGACGAAAATCGACGACATATGTATACCTATAATGAGAGGCTATTAGTGGTTCGAGAGGAATATTGAAGGATTTCCCAATCAAGAGCAAACTTCGGTCAGGGTTCGAATCAAAAACATATTCGATAAATGGACTGACATGTCCGAAATACTTCACGAAGTGGTCTGTATACCGGTCTTTTGTATTGTAGTTGCCATTCATGTATTCGATGCTGTTATTCCTTTGGATTTCTTTACCTGCTTCATAAGTTTTATATGGTGGTAAGTCATAAAGTGCCACTTCAAAGGGCTCACCTTCTATTGGATATAAAGAAAGTCGGGCAGTTGTTCCAAGATAATTGATGTCAGGAAATGTATAAAAACCATCAAAATCCACCGCTGCTGATATTTCTGGATTTACCATTTTTAGAAGTTCGTACACACTGTTATATGCCTTGATTACCCCATGAATATTCCAATGATGGTCAGTAGTGTAATAGTTGGAATGAAAATCCTCATAACTTGTTAACATCATTTTTTCTAAATGAAGATCCTCTGGAGATTTTTTCTCAAAGTACTGAAAAGCTCTTCCCTGGTCAGCATCTTTATAGTAAGGATTCATCGGGTTGTAGGCTGAGTTTTCAAGCCTCTCGAAATACAAGGCAAGAAAATTAATTTCTGGGTATTTTGTGATTAAGTATTTATAATTCTCAACTCTATCATCGATTACTTTTTTCACTGAGTCATTGAATTTAACCGGTTCAATAATGAAACGAGATTTGTCTCTCAAGATATATATTTCTGATCCAAACCTTGTGGGGATCGCCGGATCTGGTAAAAGTGCGTATGTAAGATTGATTGCCTGTCGATCCAGAATTGCAGATATTTGGATTCCAAATTCTCGTAAAGGAAATTGATCAGATGTCGCATTTTCAAAATCTGACTGAAAATTCCTCTGCAGGAACTGTTTATCGATAACATCGACTAAGGTTTTAGGATTGCCGTCCAGCAGATCGGTCAAGGCAGAATAGTATCCGTGATCGAGTAGAGAAAACTTTTCGAGTTTCCTTGCTTCTATCACAGATCTTGTGGCAGCATTATCACCTCTTACTAACCAATAAACCGGGACAATAAAAATTACGATGAAAAAAAGGATTAATATTGGGATACTTCTGTTTTTGTTTGGCATCGTTCCCACAATCGCAGTGAATTTGAACCAATTATATCTTTATGATTATGTTGTTTGATTTTCAGTTTGAGAAAGCATAATTTCTTTGAATATATTGTTTATTACCCACCACGATAATTTTCAAGGCTCCAGCCGCTCCCTTTTAAGCTTGCTTCAAGGGCTGAAAAGCTACGGTGTTACCGCCAAAGTGGTTAACCCAGTTGAGAGTGCTTTTACGGAAGCGTTGAAAGAGGCTGGCGTTCAATGTGCCATCTTCCCCGTTCCATGGTGGGTAGCGGAAAAATCATTGACGCTTAAAAAGAAACTTGAGCACGCCAGGAAGATTCGTAGTTCAGTTGAAAAAATTACAGAGCTAATTCAAGAATGGGAGATTGACTTGGTGTATACCAACACCTCAGTGATACCGGTGGGTTTCCTCGCTGCCCGAAAGGCACATTTACCGCACATCTGGCACATTCGCGAATATTTTGACCTTTACTTTGGCTGGAAGTACATATTTCCTGCATGGCTCTCAAAATTTATCTTTTCCCGGTCTAATGCGATTATCTGCCACGCCCGTGGAATCCAGCAGCATTACTTTCCCTCATCTCCAGCCAATGTCCACCAGATTTACAACGGTGTTGCTACAATCACGGAATTGGAATCCCGTTTGCAGACCCGTCTCTCAATGCCACAAAAAAAGGATTTTACCTTTGCGATGCTCAGCAATATCAACCCGAAGAAAGACCAGGAATCAGCAATCCAAGCTCTAGCGAAGCTCAGGGATGAAGGAACGCTTGGCAACTTGCTTATCGTCGGGAATGGCAAACCAGAATATGTCAATAAACTGCAGCAGCTGGTTGTTGATCTGAAACTGACAGACCGTGTAGCCTTCACCGGGTTGGTGGATGATCCTTTTCCCTATTACTATTCTGCGGATTGCGCTCTCGTTTGTTCTGAGTTTGAGGCATTAAGCCGGGTGGGGCTCGAGGCGATGTCCACCGCGCTGCCTGTCATTGGCAAGAACAGCGGCGGCAATCCGGAGATCATTAAGCACGGCACAACCGGTTTTCTGTATGACTCTTTTGAAGAATTGGTTGCACGCATGAAAGCTATGGTCGAGGATCCGAAATCAGCCCGGCAGATTGGGCTGGCGGGATGGCAGCGCGCGCGGGATCTCTTTAATATTGAAGATTACGCTGCCAACGTTTATCGGGTGATTCAATCCGTGATGGAAAAAAGATGAGCAAGCCGCGCCTGATCGCTTACTACCTGCCGCAATATCACCCCATCCCTGAGAACGACGCCTGGTGGGGTGAAGGCTTTACCGAATGGACCAACGTCCGCAAAGCCAAACCGCTCTTTTGGGGGCATCAGCAGCCCGTCCAACCAGGCAAGTTGGGCTACTATGACCTGCGCGACACTGCCATTCGCAAAGCCCAGGCTGAGTTTGCCCGCAGTGCTGGCATCGAAGGCTTTTGCTACTGGCACTATTGGTTTGGCGGTAAGCAGCTGCTGGAACGTCCCTTCAACGAGGTGCTCACCAGCGGCAAGCCTGACTTGCCCTTTTGCCTGGCATGGGCGAATGCCAGTTGGACCGGCATCTGGTATGGCGAACCTGAAAGGGTCTTGATCGAACAGACTTACCCGGGCCTGGAAGATCACATCGCGCACTTCAACGCTCTTCTGCCCGCCTTCCGCAACCAGCGCTACCTCAGGGTGGACGGACGACCGATCTTTTTTGTCTTTCAACCTGCCGATCTGGATGCCGCCTGGGTGGAGCTCTGGCAGGGGTTGGCCAAAAAAGCTGGGCTGGAACCGCTGTTTTTGATTGGAATTGTCAACAACGAGCAAGTAGCAGAGCATATCACCAAGCTTGGCTTTGACGGCTTCACCATCTCCCGCACCAGCCGGCGCGGCACTCGTTTGAAGGGCATGCGCGAAGTTTTCAGCAAATTACTCGGACCAAAAAAGACGGTAGAATTCTATCAAAAGACCCTCAAGAGGCCTTTCCACGTTTATCACTACAAAGATGTTTTGCCTTATCTTGAACTGCCCCAACCGCAGTCACTCGATTTTTACCCCTGCGTCATGCCCGGCTGGGATAACACCCCCCGCTCAGGGATCAACGGTCATGTTTTCTATAACCCCACTCCGGAGGTTTTCCAAATGCATTTGCACCAGGCGATCGAACGCGTGAGCAGCTATGAACCTGAACATCAGCTGGTGATCCTGAAATCGTGGAACGAGTGGGCTGAAGGCAACTACCTTGAGCCTGACTTGCGCCATGGCGATGCTTTCCTCCAGGCAATTAAAAGAGAAATGATCCTATGGAAGTGAACCTGAACGGCAATTTTGCGGTCAGTGTGATCATCCCGGTCTATAACGCCGCCGCTTTCGTGACAAAGGCGGTTGAGTCAGCGCTCTCCCAACCCGAGGTAAGGGAGGTGATTTTGGTTGAGGACTGCTCCCCGGATGCGAGCCTGGCGGTCTGCCAGAAATTAGCTGGCTTATACCCCCAGGTGAAATTGTTTCAGCACCCTGATGGGATCAACCGTGGGGCGGGACCCTCGCGCAATCTGGGAATTATCTCCAGCACTTGCCCCTACATTGCCTTTTTAGACGCGGACGATTTTTACCTACCTAACCGGTTTGCTGAAGCCCGGAATGTTTTCGAACAAAATCCGGACTGTGATGGGGTATATGATGCGGTTGGGATGTACTACGAAGACGAAGCCAGCCGCGAACGCTGGCGCGAGCACAGCATAACCGGGGAAGGCGTTACAACCTTGTTCCCTGCCATTGCCCCCGCTGATTTGTTCTCTGTTCTGATCAGAGGAGGTCAAGGACACATACACTTAAATGGTCTGATCATTCGCCGCCAGGTAGTAGAACGGTCTGGATTGATGGATGAAAGCATTGCAGACACTCTGCATGAAGATACGGATTGGGTTTTGCGGCTTGCGGCAGTTGGGAGGCTGTATCCAGGCAGTGTGACCGAACCGACCTCTATGCGCCGTGTGCACCAACAAAATCGGGTTTCCGCGCCGCGCCCGAGCGAGAGCGTCAAGCGCGACCGGATTCGGCTGAGGGTCGCCACTTATCGATGGCTGCGCCGAAATGGTTCTCCCGAGCAGCGCCGACTTGGTCTCAGGCGCCTTTTACTCGAATGGACTCGATCCGCAACCGGCCAGAGCTATCTGTCCAGGGTCCTGGCTCTGTTGCGCTTTCCTTTCCGATTGCCATCAGCGCTATTGGAAGGACATTACTGGCATGAATTGGTGCGAACTTTTTGGGCAATGATTCGTATCGACTGGTTGAGGTTGAGATAGATCCCTTTCAGGTTTCCGTCATCATTCCTGTCTATAACGCAGCAGCATACGTAAACCAGGCGGTTGAATCCGCTCTGGCTCAGCCTGAGACGGCTGAAGTGCTTCTGATCGAAGACGGATCGCCAGATAATGCTTTGGAGGTCTGCAAGGAATTGGCGGATAAGTATGAGGAAGTCAAATTGCTCCGCCATCCCAATGGAGAAAACCGGGGGGCTGGTGCCAGCCGCAACCTGGGAATGAGGAATGCCAGCTGCGAATACATTGCTTTTCTTGATGCGGATGATTACTGTCTTCCTGGTCGTTTCGCTGCTGCTTCAGAAATATTTCGATTGGACCCTGCATGTGAGGGAGTCTATGAGGCAGTGGCTATGCAGGTGGAATCGGGTGAGGGAATGGAGCGATGGCAGGCAGCAGGTAAATCAGCCAGCCAATTGCAGACCATGTCCCCTGGTATACCCCCTGAAGACCTTGCTAAGGTGTTGATCAAGGGGAATAAAGGTTATTTCCAGCTCAATGGTTTAGTCATCAGGAAAACTGTGCTGGAAAAATCTGGTTTCATGAACGAAAATCTCCGGCTGCATCAGGATACGGAATTTATCTTACGTGTTGCGCTCACTTCGCACCTGCTTCCTGGTCGTCTGGATACGCCAGTGGCAATGTGGCGCGTTCATCCAGCAAACCGGGTTTCCGCGCCGCGTTCAATGTTAAATCAATACAAAGATCGGATGAAGTTCTGGTTTAATCTTTATCGATGGGTAAAGCGGCATGGCTCAAGGCAACAGCAAAGCTTGGTCAGGGAGGCAGCTTTAAGATTCAATCGCTCTCACAAGTATTTTGCGAAGTTTCCCCGCAACCTTTTTCCTGATACTTTAATAATCATATCTCGCCAACTCAGACTCCTGGCTTATCCTGAGCTTTGGATTGATCGATCACCAAATTCAAGCGGGGAAAAAACCGATCATAATTCACGAATTCAAAGGAGCGATCTTTGACAAAAATATTAGTGGGAACGCTTTTCAGTGGTGAAAATGAATACGATGCCTGCTTAGAAGCAATCCGAAAGCAGAGTTTCCAGAACTTTGACCATATGCTGATTGAAAACCTTCCTGAGCTTGAGGCACACAATAAGCTTTATCGCGCTTTCATCGATCATGCTGACGAATATGAACTCCTGATCAAGGTTGACGCCGACACGGTTCTCTTGTCGGAAGATCTATTCGCGCGGATTGTCGAAAAGTTTGCTGAAAACCAGTGGCTGGAGGTTATGAACATTGGGGTTTTGGATTTTTTTACGGATGAAATGATCCCTGCGGGGATCCAGATCTATCGCAACACCGTTCGCTGGGACTTCTCCAAAGACACTGTTTTTCCAGATGTTCCTGTCATGGACCCGCAGCGGTATCTGTACGATAAAACCGAACTCGCACCGGCGGCAACGCATTGCCAGGATCCATCTGTTCCCCAATCTTTCCACTATGGTGTACATCGTGGATTGAAGTCTGTCCAAAAGAAACACAGTTCATTTCATTGGAAGACGATAGAAAAAGTTTGGCAAAAATTTCTCAATACTCAAGATCGCCGACTAGGTTTTGCGGTTTTAGGTGCTGAGTTGATGTATTCTGGTGTTTTTGGGAGGGAGGATCAAAATTACACAAATCCCAGGATGGATCAAGCTTTATCGGTTTATCTCGATTATTCTTCTACTGAACTCAAGCGGGAAATTCAAAGGTTGAGAATGCAGCATTGGGGCTTTCTACCTTCTGAATGGCGCAGAAAAGTCATCAGATATGTTCGAGGGAAGTTAGGGGGCAGATGGGACAAATGATACGAAAGAAGAGCAAAGTTTTGGTGAAATCCCAATATTCTTAATTTATAAATCAAGCGACCTAAAAAATGACATTGGAAAAATCCATGCAAAGTCAGACTAAAAAAGTGATGTTCACCGATATGTATAGATCGTTTGACCTTTCACGTGTTGAACAACATTTTGAGTGGCGGATAATCAGCAAACATTGGAAGCTTGAACTCTCCAACAAGCCTGATTTCTTGTTTTACTCCTGCTTTGGCAACGAGCATTTAAAATATAATTGTCCCCGAATTTTCTATACTCCTGAAAATGTGCGACCGAATTTTGATCGCTGTGATTACGCCTTCTCATTCGATTACCCGATGAATGAAAGAAATTATCGATTGCCTCTTTATCGGCGCTGGCCGGAATATTCACAATTATTCAATTCTCGTGATCCAGATAAGGTTGTTTCTCAAAACCGGAAGTTTTGCAGTTTTATGGTCTCAAATCCCAAGGCCAGCCCAAGGATTGAGTTCTTTAAAAAATTGTCTTCATATAAAGGCGTTGACTCAGGTGGGAGATTAATGAATAATATCGGAGGTCCAATTCCCACTGGCGTGAAGAATAAGATAAATTGGATGAGCAATTATAAGTTCAGCATCACTTTTGAGAATTCAAGCTATCCTGGGTACACCACAGAAAAAATAATGCACGCTTTGATCACCGATACCATCCCGATCTATTGGGGAAATCCGTTGGTAGCCCTGGATTTCAATCCTAAAGCGTTGATTAACTGCCACGATTTCAAATCATTTGATGAGGTTGTAGAATTGGTGAAGGAGATCGACCAAAACGACTCTCTATACAATGAGTATCTAAGCCAACCCTATCTAAAGGACAATATCGAGACAGAGTTTTGCAGAGAGGAAAACATACTAGCCAGGTTTGATGAGATCATTGCATCAAAAAAAGTTTTCATTTCTCCAGGAAGAAAAAGACTTCAAAGACTTGTATATTATCCTTTAAAACTTCATAAGGCCGCTAAGCGTCTTGTACGAAAAGGCAAAGTTTACTCTAAGCACTTCTTGTCAAAAACACGTGATTGCCTTGGAAAATCCAGTTGATCTGTCAAGCTTGACTTACAACAATTTATTTTACTAAATCTAATGAGAATCCTTACAATTTCTTCACACTATCCGCCTTACCATCTAGGTGGATTTGAGCTTCGCGTATCCGAAGTAATGAATGGGCTCTCAGCTAGAGGGCATACAGTGATGATTTTAACTAATAGGATTCCACCAGTCTCCATGCATGCAAGGAATAAATTCAAGTATCAAGTTAAAAGGATTCTTTATGACAGGAAAAAGTCCAAGTTCTTTCCAAAGGAGATTGTTTATGACCTACTAGATACGAAAAATATTTCGAAAGAAATTAATAGTTTTCGACCGGATGTGATCTATCTTGCTCATATAAGTGGACTTTCAAGAGCTATCTTACCTTACCTAGCGAATTTACAAGTACCAATAATTTTTGACGAAGGAGGTACTGGTCTTAAAGGTGCTTGGACAGAAAGAGGAAGGTGGTACTTCTTTTGTGGAGATTACCAATCCGAGTGGAGAATTATTAACAACCTTAAGCCATTGGTCATGAAATTGGTTGTATTATTGAGTAACAATAGAATTCAGCTTAAGTGGCACTGGCCATTAAATATGCGGGTTTTTTTTAATAGTCATAGTAATATGGAAAATTGTCTCAGTTTTGGTGTGCCTGTCGAGAAGGCGAGCGTAATTCATTCAGGGATTGATTCAGCCAAGTTTGCTTATGTTCCCCGTAATCAAATTAACCATCCTGTAAGGATAGTTTGCCCAGGACGATTGGAACCTCGTAAAGGTCAACTGGATGCGATAAACCTATTATCATTATTGATTAATCAAGGCATAAGATCTGAATTGATGCTGGTTGGCGAAATTCGTTCTAATACAATGTTGGAAGAAATGTTGGTTGCCATTAATTCCAAAGGACTGAATGAGTTTGTCAATATATCAGGAATGGTCAGCCAGGAGGAAATGGTTAAGCTTTACCAGCAAGCGGATATTTGTTTTTTCCCCAGTTATCACCTAACAGGTTTTTCGCGTACACCACTTGAAGCAATGGCCTGTGGTGCGGTTGTTATCTCTTATGGAAATGAGGGTTCAGTTGAGATCATTAAACACACCACAAATGGCTTCTTAATCAATGCGGGTTGCATTAATGAGGTCGCAAAAATTGTTGAATATTTGTTGAAGTTCCCAGATGAATTGTCTCGAATTACAACTAACGCCCGAAAGGATGTTGAACAAAAATTTGCCTTAATTGACTATATAGAAAAAGTCGAACAGTTTATTCAGCAAAGTATATAACAACACTATTAAATATTATTCTGTTCTGAAAGATTTAGCAATACAAGTGACTAGAATGCCCAATACACTACTTATAATTTGAAATTTCATTACTAAATGTTGAACAATACTTTCAAGCTTTTCTTACAATCTTTGCCTGTGTGGGT
>Ga0209510_1002088_pt1 | contig 21137 bp, 26 predicted proteins | sample BiotimSIPDNA_FD_185749 | JGI IMG/M metagenome (GOLD analysis project Ga0209510, IMG submission 185749) | Anaerobic biogas reactor microbial communites from Washington, USA - Biogas_R1 time_0 SIP DNA (SPAdes) (version 2) | ecosystem: Engineered > Bioreactor > Anaerobic > Unclassified | place... | reverse complement strand
GGGCTGATATCAGAAAAGTTCTTGAAGCAGGTTGATGACTGGTGGTCATCAAGGGAGTTGCATGCCTGGCCGCAACAGCTGGGGGTATTGTGTCCTTCCAGGCAGTCGAAGATCCACAGGGAGTCTCGGGTTTTGGGCCACCACTTGTAGCATTCCGGGTGCTTCGGGTTGGGGAACTCGACATAGTTGCCGTCCTGGTTCGTCTTGGGCTCTTCCCAGGGGCAGAGCTTGAAGACATACTCCTGATGATGTGCATCAGCCTGGGACCTGCAGACGGGCTCCTGCTCAACGGAGGTGCAGAGGCCCAGGACGAGAGCCTCCCTTTCAGCCAGCCAGTAGACATAGATCATGTCCCCGATTCTGGGGGTCCAAGGCTCGCCCTGGAATTTTCCATGATAGCGCTGCAGGCTGTTGAGCTTCACGTACTTGATGTGAAGCGGCTTGCCGTTTATCCGGGGCCGGTCGATCAGCTGGACATCGACCGTATTGAAATCCTTGTCGTCTGGATAGGGTGCAACATGAGGCCGGACGTTGACGACCTCACAACGGTCGACCTGGCCCTTTCGGGAATCCTCGCGCCTGGCAGAGTCAATTGAGCGATCGCGTGTGTTGGAGACCATCAGATCCCCCGGTAATCGGGCCAGCCGTACTTAGTCAGTTTGGCGTTGTTCTCTTGCAGGGATTGGGCGTAGTCGATCTGTGGAAATGCCTCGTAGTAGCCGTTCGCCAGCTCGGCGCGGGCAGCCAGCTTGGTCGAGAACTTCCCGTCTCCGGTGGCGGGGTTGTAGAGCAGAGAGATCGAGCGGTCTGCCTGCAAGCGGCGGTAATTGATAGAGGAGTCCTTGGCCTCCGCGGACTTCATGGCCTCAACATATCGGTAGCCAGAGAGCAATACAGCGGTCTTCAAACGAACTCAACTCCGGGATACTTGTTGACCACGGCAGGATCATTATCGATAGCATCCCGCCATTCGGAATAGAAATTGGTGATTTTGTCGTCGCTGGTTGGCCGGTTAACTCCCAGGATCTTACCATCTCCAGTGAAGTTGGTGGTCACATCAAGCGTAGCCACAAATCCGCCCTCTGCAGATATGTCCACTACTCGCCTAGTGACCAGTCCCATGATAGCCCCCATCTCAGCTTCTTCTACTCCGTCACACCTGATGGGCGGCATCTGGCCGTTCCAGGGACGATAGGCGACCTTTGACAGCAGACCAGGGGCCTTGCCTACGACTTTGATAACGGGGACGTCCTTGTACTGCCTGTACCACTCCAGGAGCTTGTCTGCCACTTCCTGACACTTCTTCTGGTCTGCATTGGGCAGGACGACCGGGGGGGCTTTCAGCAGGCCGTAAGACTGGATCTCCCAGTCGTTGTCTGGCTCAGCCCAGGCATGAATCAGGGCATGAGTCTTGCCTTCCCATAGGTCCTCAGGCGCGCCTCCAAAAACATCGACATGATTACAATAACCAACCATATTCGAGGCGTCGGAGCTTCTGAGAATGCTTCCTGTGAGGTCGGAAAAGCCTCGCAGGTTGGTGGCCGGCACAAACCAGAAATCGTCATTCTCATCAAAGAAATAGATCGACTCTGCCCAACAGGAGACGGTATAAAGAGCGGTATCGAAGTCTATTGCTTTGTCTAATGTCGGGTTAACGTCATCCGTTGTGTTTTTCGCTGGCATGATGTGCCGCTTGGATTGTGGGATGCCGCCAAAATCATCCAAAAGATCATTCACAATCTGGACGATGGGCGTGCCCGTAGCCCATATACGGGGGTTAATCCGGGCAGTCATCCCCCCCTCTGTGCAGCTCCCCTCGATCTTCAGGTGAGTCTCTCCTGCTTCCGCCTTCTGGATCTCTCCCGAGAAGATTGTGATGGTCCTGGACCCTGACTCACACCCCTTGCCGCTCACGGTGACCTTGAGGGATACCTTCTTTTTAGGAGCTAGACGAAAATTGACTGCTCCCTCTTCATTCAGCAGCTCCATCTGCTCTTTATCCAACTGCTCTTTGGTCTTGGGGGCGAAAGAGCCCATGAAGCGACCGCCGGGATTCGCTAACAGTAGATCGTACTTGCCAGGGTCTTTGCTGCTGTTGCCGGTCATTTCGCAATGACAAGATATGAAATAACGGGAGACATCCTCTCCATCTAAGATAACCTGCGGCTGAATATGCACGGCTCAATCTCCCCCATTAGCCTCGATGAGTGTAATTTCGCAGGAGTGGTACCAGTCGGAGCTGCCCTTAACCTGGGTGATCTCCTTCTTCAAAATGTATGTGCAGAGTCCACCATCAAACAGTGCTGTATAGAGCTTCCTGGGTCCTGCTGTGAGGTCGCGGATCTTGGTGAGTACGTTGCTCAAGCCGCCGTCCGGCCCCTTGAGCACGTTGAACTTGATAATGATGTTCCACAGGCCGTCTGGGATGGTGCATTGGGTGATAGGCTTCTGGCCCACGGTCTTGTGGATTACGACCTCGAACTCCTGGGTATATCGGATCTCCAGAGGATTGGGCTGAGAGGTGTCCGGGTCGTCCATATCGCGCACTCCCAGCTCTATGCCGTGAATTTTCACATGGAAGGCGGAATCTGCAATCGATACGGTGGCCACAGCGCCCTCTGATACGCTGCCTAAAGATCGGACAATTTCTGAAATGCTGATGAAGATCAACTCCTGGATTTATGAAAAGGATTTATAATAGTAGATGTGATTATTAGTCATGAGATGGATCGCATTTCTCTCGCTGTATATCCTGGCGGGGCTGTCCCTGGCCTGGCCGCTCGACCTTGGAATAGACCACCTTACAGTCAGATCTGATGATGTGAGCGGTTTTGATATCCATACTATGGACATGCCCACCGTGTACCCGAAGAATTACATCATTCCAATATCCTTCAACGACTCTGCCAAATTGGATATCTATTTTGCAGTTGGGCGAAATGTCAACGGGTTGAACATGATAGATACCAATGGGATGAGATTGAATCCGGAAAGAGATGTAGCACCAATAGATCTGGTGGCCCATGGCTCATACAACGCCAGTATTGGCGGTCGCCCTGGCACCGTGACATGGATGACATACACAGAGGGGCGACTTCCAGGGCAGGATAATTATGTGACTGCCAATACTGAGATTGTCGGCATTACCTCAGCCAATGGTACTGAGATCGCAATGAGATCAAAAGAATCATTCCCCACTCACCGGATGAGTGAGGAAGAGATTTCGGCCAGGATAGTGGAGATGGTAGACTCGTTTAATAGGTCGCTGGAAAAAGTAGAGGTGGATTACAGAGGATGTGGTTAGCCCCGCAGATACCCTATTCCTCGCAAGCTTCCGGAGTCTAACAGATTCCGGAGCCTGAACATCAGCTGCCGGTCAAACTCGTCTCCTGCTTTTGCCAGCGCCCTCTCCAGGTCAATATCGGAGTCTATCCTGTCCACATTGATATTGATGGTCGTGCCGCCAACGGTGATAGAGCCCCCCTGGCCGCCCGCTGCAGCTTCAGACATGCGCTCAAGCGTGGTCTTGGCACCCACCACTGCTGAAGCAGGGGATACTTCTTCCCCTGCGTGGCCTATGATAGAGCCGGATCCTGTGATGGTGCCGCCCGAGTCCATTGAGGGAGATCCACCAAACAGCCGATCCCACAGCACCCTCCCATACATCTGCAGTCCGCCCTCCACATCCGCGGAGCCGGTGATCTCATCAGCGGGCTTGGTTCTGACTTCGATTCCACCCGGCCCGGTGATTGCGTTCGTGTATGTCGGGTTATAGAACGGGTTGCTTGTCGATCCCTCCGGTGCCACGTCCCCCAGGCCCTCGCTTGGGTTAGCCAGACGGTTGCGGTAGGTGTTGACCAGTCTATCATACTTTTCTTTTCCACCCGCTTGCATGTTGGGCAGCTCTTGCGGCACGCCGGTTCGCGCTTCTTCGAGGGCAAGCTCATAAATGCCGCTCTCGCGCCCGAAATCGAACACCTTGCTGCCGTCAGCCTTGCGCAAGTCCTTGGCCCAATCGACCATTTCCTGCTCTTCGGTGGGTGTGAGCGGTGCCTTCTGCTCTTTGTTCCCCGCTCCGAAAAAGTTTTCAATCCTTTCTTTCAGGCCATCAAACGCTTCAAGCAGCCTGCTAAGGAGAGCGCCCGCCCAGGAAATGATTTGCCCTATCTGTTGCCAGATGGTCATGGCTCCACCCATGATCTTGTTCAGCGTCTCACCGCCCAGCCAGATCTTTTTGAGGAAATCAACCTGGAAGAGCAATATCTTGAGCATCGGGTTGTTGGCTACCATGGCATCCACGGCGATCTTCAGGACGCCCATGCCTCCGGCATCCTTGAAGGCTCCGCCTAGAGACGACATGCCTGCCTTCAGAGCGTTCCAGGCTTTGGTGACTATGCCGAACTTCTTCTCCAGCAGATAGAGCACGCCAATGAGGGCTACAATAGCCACTATAACCACTCCCACGGGGTTCGCGGTCAATGCGACATTGAGCAGCCATTGTGCAGCAGTAAAAGCCACTGTAGCCAGATGAGCGCCTTTGATCAGCCCTATCACCATGCCCAGTGGGCCGATCAAGCCAGCCAGCACAGAGATTACCGTCAGACCAGCAGCAGCTATCCCGGTGAGCACCGCAGCCCACCCGAGCGCTCCCCCAAGACCTGGGATCTTTCCCACGATATCTGAGAGCTTGACAAACATGTTCATGATTGCCAGGAGAGGAGGTAATACAGCATCGCCCATCGCCCTCGTGGTGGCGGTGAACCGCTTGGTCAAGATCTCCTCGGGCCTCATGCCCACTTCTTCAGCCATATCCAGCTTTCCGGCTTCTGTCGAGACCCTGCCCAATCGAGCGCGTGGGGTCAGGTTCCCAAAGCCCAGGCCGAAAATATCTTCGAACTTAGTGGCATCTTCGCCAGAGAGCGTCTGTGCTGACATGGCAGAAGCCAGAGCTTCAGCAGTTGCATAGCCCTTCTTTTTCAGCATCTCCTGGTTGGCGAAGAAGAACTTTTCAATATCCTCCGTGCCTTTCTGAGCTTCCATCTGCCCCATGTATGGATTCTTGGAGAGGATGGTCTGGAAGACACCCATCCTGGACTCTCTACCAGCTGACCAGTCAGTACCTTCTGCTGACTGGATCCACTTCTCTGCGCCCGCTCGATCAGAAAGCTTCCTCTGCATCAGCCTGCTGTCGAGAGTGGACTGGATGTAGTTCTGAGTGCTCTTGGATGACAGAGCGGCAGCTGTTGCCATGCCCACCATCACGGCAGCCGAAGCGGCAAGAGCCGTCCGGTACTGTGATAGAGCCACCGAGGTATTCTGCAGCCACTTGGTGAACCCGCTTCCTGAGGTCGAGACGAATCCCGCGAGGTTCGACTTGAAATGATCGATCCCGATGCTCAGATATCCGGAAGTCCCCCAGAACCTCATGAGATCTCGCTGCCGGGTGAACTCGACGTTCGACCGCTGAAGGGCGGTAACCAGTCCAGGTCCGAGCTTCTGAGTGACCAGCAGCACAGCTCCCAGCAGCGCGGAATACTGAGCCATCGGAGCTACGGCTCTCGATGTGACAGCATCTCCCAGGACGGACATATCCCGTGTAGCTGCAACGGCATTAGCCCTGGTCTGGGCCATCGCTCTCTGTGCCTGAGATACGCCTCCTGCATCGATGTTAAGCCTGATCTTCGATTGCTTCAACAGCTCGTTCCGCTGCTGCGCTATATCGGAAAGCATTGCCTTGGCGGCAGCACCACCGATTATGTCAACCTTGATCGTAGCTGTTCTTTCGGTCATTTCGCCACCGGTTCAGCGATACCGCATATCCTCTGTCACCAGCGCGCGGACCTTACCGTCCAGGATCTTGCGGAGTCCTGCCTGCTTCTCTCTTCTCGTCTGCATCTCGTCTGAATCTGGCCGTGCCATCCTCCTGGCTTTAAAATAGTCCGCTGTGGACATTGGCTGTTGTGATTGCATCTCAGTTACCTCCCTCTTGACCAGGCCGTTCCCGGCTTTCACCTGGGCATCTTCCATCCCGGCCAGGCCCATGAACATGATCTGGGCCGATGTCAGCTGATCGACCGGCCCGAGCCCAGGACCTAAGCAGACGATCCTGCTCCAGACTGCTCCTTCTGGGCTGAGAAAAAATCCTCTACGTCCTTCCAGGCAGCTGTGGAGGCTCCTATGATGGCCATGCCGATTTGCAAGACTGCGAACCCATGTAGTTCCTCGACCAGCGGGCCTATGTCGCAATCATCGCAGCCTTTCCCTTTGCATTTGCAGTCCGGATCCGGAACGATCCCTGCCTTGCACAACTCACCCAGGAACAGAGTTAGCTGGGGTGATAGGGCGTTGGACCCTTTCTTGATTATATCCGGGCTGGCTTTGTTCTCCTGGATGGCCTTGATATCCGCTTCTGTGAGATTCTGGTTGGACAGAGCTGCTATGGCATCCTCCAGCTTGTAGCCCACCCTGGCTTCGATCCTAGCCAGCTCCATATCAGGGACCGCATGGACCCTGACGACGGCATCATACTGCGATACAGGCACCTCGATCTCGTATTTGGTGCCCATAAGCGTCTTCTTGCGCGTAAGATAATTTGACATGTGATTCCTCTATTATTGATGTTATTGTCAACTACCCACGACTGAAGTCGTGGGCTTGTAGCTGATGGTTAGTTAGCTCGCTACGATTGGCTGGTTGACGGACAGCCTGCTACGATCAGATCTACTGAAGGTAGCGATGTTCCTGGATGCATTTAAGTCTGCGTCGATCTGGAAGCCACAGCTTTTGCATTTGAAGGTTCTACCATTGCGGTTTTCCTTTTTCTGAAACCCACATTTGGAGCAAGTGCGAGAAGTATATCTTGGATCTATGGCAACTACTTTCTTCCCGATAGCAGCGGCTTTGTATTCTACGATGCTTCGCAGTTCTGCAAAGCTCCATTTCCCAAGTTTCTTATTCTTCTTGCCGTCCCTGATATGGGTTAGATCTTCCAGAGCGATTACGTCAAATGGTTTTGATAGTATCCAGTTTGCGATTTGATGATTTGAGTCCTTGATGAACCGTCTCTCTCGGCCCGATAGCTCTTGCAGCTTTCTTTTAGCGGATCGAGTGCCTATGGACTGAAGTTTTGATCTCAAATACTGATATTTGCCTTTAACCGCCTTAACAGGTCCAGACTCCCAAAACGTGTTATCGCTACATACTGCTATGTTATTGATTCCAAGATCTACACCAATCCTCCTATCCCCTGTGATGATTTCTGGATCAGGTTGCTCCACTTGAACGTTTAGGTAGCAAGCATTCTTGGTAATCTTTAACTGAGCATTCGTGACTTTCCAGGTAGCATATTTCTTGTAGTATTCAGCTAACTTGAAGTCGTACCTCAGTCTACCGAAAGCAGTAGTGAGCTTGCAGTAACCAGATTCCAAGAACACCTTCATGGTCCTAACGTCGAATCGGACAGCGCCGAGAGGATGCTTGAAGGGCTTAGTTTCAAATTTGAGTCTCTTAAGCATGTCACTGGCTTGATCTCTGGCAGTTTGAATGAGTGCCGAAGGCAGCGTAGGATACTTCTCCCGGAGGTCTTGGTATGTAGCTTTATTGAGTCGGGTCTTATTGTAATCATGTACAGCGAAGCCGTAGTCTATGACATCCTGGCAGGCGGAATTCCAAAGCCGCGCTGTCTGGATGAGTTCGTTAGACCTATCGAGCTTTATCTTAATGGTGCGGTACATGTTAATAGATAGTTAATACCTTTATTAGATTTATAGTTTTCGGTAGTTATACAAGGGGTACGATTCATCCCACGGTTAAAACCGTGGGTTTTCTCTACCCCTTGACCCCGTTCTTCATAAAAATAAATGATAACTCCCCTGTTTAGCGGGGGAGCTTGTAGCTGTATTTGAACTCTCTTGAGGATACCACGGTGTTCTTCTCCGGGACATCTCTGTTGACCTTGGTGACCTTACAGTCCACAAGGGCCTCGATGTACCCCACCATGCTCTCGTTCTGCAGGGCAGCCTCTACCTGCTCCTCGAAGGTCGTGCCCGTTCCGGGAGTCCTCTTCCCCTGGACCTCGATGATATAGATATCAAAGTACTTGGAAACTCCTTCGTCTGCCTGGTCCTGCAGGAGCTGGGTGAGGGTGAGCACGTCCTTCTGGGTGAGCACATTTTCGCCTGTCACCAGGAAGCTGGCATAGGTGAAAGTGCCCGTATAGGTGTGCTCCTGGTTGGTCAGAGCCACTGGGTCATGAGTGCCCGTGCCGTGCTCGTCCGTTACGTTGTGGTTGGCGGCGTAATTGATTGATCTCAGAGGGAAGTAGACCCCCGCAATATCGATGATGAGGTCCAGCCCCGAAATGTTGTGGAGGGCATGCCCCTCCGAGGTCATGTACGTGCTCTTTGGGTGGTGCCCGATGCTGTTATACTGGTCTGCCATTGCTTTACACCTCCGCTATTGCAGAAGAGTCATAATATCCGACGCCCATCCAGGTGAACACCCGTTCGATGTGGCCAACCGGCTGGATCTTCAGAGCGATGTCTACCGCATTGTGGTCAGCCTCATTCGGAGTGACTGCCAGCGTGTAGGTATCGAGCACACCAGATGCCTTATACCGGTTCAGAATGACATCTATCGAGGCCTGCATCCTGGCTAGATTGGTCTGGGTCCGGCGCTCGTTCATGAACTTCTTGACGATCTGGTCCACCACGATGATAGTGGCGCAGATAGTCCGGACGTCCACGGTCCGATAGAATGAGTCATCCAGGTTTGTGGTGACACCCACATACGGGTGGACACCAGTCTCTTTGACCAGCACCTCCAGGCCGGCAGAGTTCAGAACCTCTCTGTCCGCATCGTCCCACTGGAAAAGCAATCCCTGGATACCTTTGAGAGAATTGTCATCGACTGCAGGGCTGGTCCCCAGCCTGAGCACCGCCTCCTGGCCTGCCCGGGCTCCTGCCAGATCCTTCTCCTCGTTGTCCTTGCCGTTGGTGATGAGGGTCATGAAGAGGTTGTTGTAGCCGCTCACCAGGTCGATCAGGTCGTCCGCATCGGCCTCAGGATCTAGGGTGATGAACCCCTGGCATGGAGACATCTTGCCCACTGGCTTGTTGGCCATCTTGGTAAGGAAAGCATCCATCAAGGCGACTATCTCATACTGGCCGGTCTCAACTCCGTAGGCGGTAGCGAACACTGCCGAAGGATAGACGTTAGCAGGCAGCTGCTCGACCACCACGTTGAAGGCAGCTTCCCAGTCTTCGGCTGTGATCGCAGCCCCATCCAGACCTCCGGCCATGTTGGTTGCGGCCATAACTGCAGGCAGGTGAGTAGCTCCAGTCTCAGCATCGAAAGTGACCAGCGGGTCGTCCTTCATCTTGGCAACCAGCGCAGTCAGGCTCTTGATGTTGTTGTAGACTGTTGGTATAGTCTGGCTGCTGACATCGGTGATAGTGACCTTCCGGCTATAGTACTTGTACTTGACCTCGACCTGCTGAGCTTTGGTTGGCCATTCGGAGGCAGCGAATGATAGGGTGCCAGCCACCGGATCGATCAGACACTCACCTGCGTCCGGAGTGCCGGTGTAGATGATCGTCTTTGTGACTCCGGCCACCTTCACATAGTTGGTCAGGGCAGCAGAATCAATATCATTGTACATCAGGGCATAGGGGGATGTTCCGCCGTTCCCGGCAAAGGTCTCGACTATAGAGCCGTATGCATCGCCCCTAGCGATCGTGATGGTTGGGATGTTTCCCGCCACCCCTGGGCCGGTTGCATTGAACGTTCCTACATCGTCAGTGCCATCATCGACAACCAGTGATGCCGAAGCATACCCGGCTCCGAGAACCCGGACGCCATAGACGATCGAAGCTCCCTGGTCAGCCGCATCTTCCAGACCTTCCTTGAGCGGTCCGGAGTAGTATGTCCGCTTGATCTTGTTAGCAGAGCTACCAGCAATGCCGTAAGGCACCATCGCAGGGCCTCTGTCTGCCGTACCGATCCCTACAACCACCCCGCGGCCTACTGTAACCGCTACCTGGCCGATGCTCTCCAGGGTGATTACGTGCCTCAGGAAATTGTACTGATTACCAAGCATAATTTCGGCCATTTAGTAAGCCTCCACGTCAACTTCAACCTCTATCATCTTGTTCCGGGCCACGCTGAGGCCGGACTCCTTGACCCACTTCTTGTATTGCTCTCGGGTCACGGGGGGGTTAGGTAGCAGCAGAGCGTCTGCTACTCTCATCAGTATCTTCTTTTTCAAGATTGTTCACCTCTAAATTAAAAATTGATTATCAGTCGCCTCTGGGGGCGACGAATGCAACGATACCGACCGCGAGTTCGACCTCTCGAACCTCGGACAACCAGGTGATGTGGGGGTCACCCTCATCGACCTCAATCTCGTTGTGGACCCGCTTGATGTAATCCTCGTCGGGGACAGATACGACCTCGTACTCGAAACGCAGATCCACTTGCGCCCAATACAGATTCTTTCCATTGTCAAGCCTCTGGGGTTCTAATGGCTTGGAATCCAGGATCTCCAGGAACCTCCAGCCGTCGTGATATATCTTTGCGTCTCTCCTGGTGGCCATGCACCTCTGGTAGAAGTCTGACCACATGGCCTCCATTTCGTCCTTGTCGTTGGCCCGGAGGACCACGTTCATTGTAGCATAGTGATACTGCCCCCAGTACTCCTCCATCTCGTAGGTTACCTTGTTCCGGACTGTCCTAAGGGGCTGAAAGGAGAACTGTGAAGGAGTGCCGACAGACGAAAAGTAATAGGTGATCGCCGGGGCTATGAGGTCTGGCAGGATATTGTCGGTCTCCTTGAGGGGATAGTCGTACCCGTCGAGGATATGAGGCAGCCAGGCCACCATCTTCTTCTTAGTAGCGGGAGGTAGTGGAATCATAGTAAATCACCAAAGAGGCTTCGCCTAGCGATGACCTTAAATACTTTTAGGGCTATAAACATCCTTTATGCCAACACTACGAATACCTGTATCCGATGATCTGTACCACGAACTCATCGAACTAAAAGGCAAAATGAGAGCAGAGGACTGGCCCGCGTTGATGCAATGCATCGTGAATGAGATGCGGTGGGCTGATTTCGCCAGACCCGTGGTTAATACAATATTAGAATGGGCGAAAACGACCCCCGCTCAAGAGCCTGAAGCATTGAAGAAACTGGGTTTCGTGATTATGGACAACGTTGATGGAATGGGTACTAAAGGTATTATGTTTCCTCATGCGTCGCTCATTCTACCTATCCGCGATTTAATGCAAACACCAGACACCGGAGCCAAAGCAATCGTCCACGGTGCAAAATGTGAGCGGTGTGGTCATGAATACATACTTCGCGGAAATGAACCGGAGCCTTGCCCCAGATGCAATCGCCCCGATTATATTACTGAAGACGAGATAGATTTGTTTACTGTTCCCGATAAGTGTCCTAAATGCGACGGCCATGTTTACCCTGTGTACCATTCAGGAGATAAGGAAGATGATCCTACTGAATGGGTCTGCAGAGCATGTGGGTATGGGGCAACCAAGTTACCATGAGGTAATAGTATCATAGACAGCTCGCTTCAGGTTCTCAATCATTCTCCGGCGCGTCTTTCTGCCGGTCATCTCGAACTGGCATTTCAGAAGAGCGCTCATGGCCTTATCGTGCTTCTTTTTGGCCGTGGGATCGGGCCTGTCAGCCAGGACGGACAGCCAGTATTGAATGCCCGTCTTGACTGCAGCATCGTATTCCGGGCCTGATCTGACCCGAGAGACTTTCGCTATGAGACTCTTGGTGACCAGATCGGCAGTCTCGATATCATTGGCCGAGCTGGTGCTTCCTCCAGTCCCTCCACTCCGACGGAGAATTCGGAGTACTCCTGAGATCCATTTCCTGAGGCCACAGGTTTTCCATCTCCAGCATGATTTGAGTTGCACGGCTCTTCACCACAAAAGCGGTTATTCCAACGGTCTTCTCGGTCTCACCCTTGATTGCCGCCCGCGTGCCATACCACTTATAGGGGTTGCCCTGTACAGTGGCAGTTGCGCCACAGTCTAACGAAAAATCCTTACCCACGGCGGCTATGATAGCTGGCTCCAGATAGAGCTCTGCTCGGATGGCCGCTCTGATGGGGTGCACAAGCTCGGGATTGCCTGCGATCGCCGCCTGGGTTATAATGGGCAGCTCGGGTGTAGCCTGGATAGTGGCCGTGATTCCTGCATCCAGTTCGTCGTTCTTTGCGACTGCAGCTCCTATACTTGTGGGCATCTCTCGCACGGCCTGGACCGCGGCCTGGACGCTATAAGTCTGGCTTCTAGTGATCTCCCCCTCTTCAAACATTCCGGATAGCCAGTTGCCGCAGGGCGGACCGATATCGATAAACTGGCTGACGTTCCCCCAGTTCGGCGTATCTCCTGCATGGGTGATAATATAGAGGACATCCTTCTTGATGAGCCTCCGCCCCCACCCAACGCTCCGCCGATCTTCTGGCGACCTGAACGCAAGCTGCTCTCTGTGGCCCGCTTCTGCCGGGATCTTGTAGAACCAATAGAATCCTTCCGGCCACTCGTCCCCGTGAGTGTAGCGTGTAGACCAGAACCAGGTGCGATAAGGAAATTTGTATAGATTTACGTCATATGGCCACCACAGATAAAGGAAGAACAGTATGGCCATGAGGAGCTTGGTGAGTCGCATTGTTAGGCCTCGATGATCTTATAATCCTGCTTGGTGCTGTCTGCCGTCCTCTTGCCCAGGACCGTGAACATGGTCTGAACCTCGTTCGTTCCAGTGGGCACGACCGATTGGACGGAGCTGATCGATCCGGCTCTGTTGGCGTCTTCTGCCAAAGAATCACCCAGGTCATAAGAGAGATAGATCTTGTCAATATCGCTGCCCGGCGTAGGTTCGACGGTGATGGCAAAAACTGGTGTAGTGGACTGGTTCGAAACCACGATACTCTTGATCACCGACCCCAGGTCTCTTAGGACTGCCCAGGTCGCGCCCGCATCCAAGGACCTCAGCAGCTTGCTACCAGCCCCGGCCAGGATACCAGCGGGCCCCCCAGCGATCGCGGGATACCACTTGTCGGTCCAGATGGTGGTGGTATCATAGGCTACATCCCACTCTCCTCCAGGATACACTGCCCGATAGATCCTATGATCTTCCGCATAGGCGACCAGGGCCCATACTCCGGTGCTCAGGCCGATCACGGCTAGTGATTTGGCTGCCGGGCTATATGCTGCAGCTCCTAAAGCGCCCAGCCACATCCAGTTATCGTACTCCGGAACGATTTCATCCGGATCCGGTATAGGCCACCACGAATCTATGATGATCCAGTCATCGTACTCAGGTACTAGAACGTCCTCGTCCGGTATCGGTCCTAGAACGTCCTCGTCCGGTATCGGTCCTAGAACGTCCTCGTCCGCTTCGGTCCAGGCCGTGCCGGTGTTCACAGTGAAATACCAGCCATCGTCTGCACAAAAAAGGCAATGGCCGTCATCCACATAGAACAGGTTGCAGATCTTCGAAGGATGAGAATGAACCAGCGTGAACTTCCCGCCCACCGACAGGAAGATATTATATATTCCGCCATCGGTGACCGCAAGAACCAGCCACATCTTGTGATAGATCTGCCAGGAGTTGATTATCCTCACTCCTGGTAAGGGCCGGGAGACTTCCCATTGGTCTTGCTCGTACCTGGGTGATTCGGGATCCTGCTCGATGGGTCGAGTCATGATCCGGTCGCTGGCAGATATGGTGAGGGTGGGGAGCTCGTCGGTCATGCTCCACCCCTAGCTATCCTTGCCCGGATGCCTACGGACAGCTCTCTCCTGCCGCTCACGGCGGCCTTGATCGCCGTCTCAAGCTCGTACATGAAGACTACCCTGGCCAGGACGCTGCAGGGTAAATCAAAGTCCCTGGCTACAGCAGCCCGAGTCTCGATATCCAGCTGGGGCTCTCCCTGGACAGCTGCATAATAGCTACATGATAGCCATGGTTCGCCCTGTACAGCTGCCCGCATCTCAACAGACAGCTCCGGGTTGCCCCGTATGGCTGATATGATAGACGGCTCAAGAAGCCTCTCCGCTCTTATAGCAGCCCTCATTGGTAGCCAGAGGTCTCTAGTCGTCCGGACGGATGCTGATATGACGGCTGCCAGCTCTCTGCTGTAGGCTACCAGCGCATCAACTCCGCAGGCCAGCTCGATGTCTGTGGCTATGGCCGCCCGGCTGATGTACGGCAATGTGGCATCTCCTTTGATAGCTGCCCTCACGTAGCAATCCAGATAGAAGAGCTGGAGATGGTAATCCACGCCAGCTGCAAACATGCCCGGTAGCACAGAGTTCAGTAGGTCTAGTTTCTGAGTAGCCAGCCTCATGGCATCGACTGAATTGAACTCGATCTTAGCCTGCGCCGGCCAGACGGATTGAACGGTGGTAGCACCCGGCAGTCCGATCAGAAAATCCAATACTTCTTGGGATGTCTGAGCCGTTCCGCAACCGGTCAGGACTTTGGTATAAGTCTGAAGTCTCACCCGGTAGTCGTGGTCGCTCTCCCCCGTCCTCCGTGGCAGGCTGTAGATCTTTCCCCAGACGTCATCTAAAGATGGTAGGAACCCGTCGCTCTCTCCTTTAGCAAACTCGATCTTATTGAACAGGGCGAACGCCTGGATCCCCTGCTGGAGGTAGTCGAACCTCTGAGCCAGGCCGTAGGCGATGCTGTCTATCACCGGTGGAGCGGATCGGGGTGGCTTGACGATCCTTGCTACAATTCCTACCCTCAGCTCGGTGTTGGCTCGGTACGGAGAGCCTGTGTACCAATCAGATCCATAGAAAGAATCGCCGTAGCCTGTCATGATTTACCTTAATGCTCTGTGATCAGTCTTGAAGTGTTGAAGCGGTTGCAGAACTTCCCTTTCACCCCGAGGAAGTACTCAGTCTCATCCCACCTGGCGGGGCGGGATTCCAGGGGATTGATGGGATTGCCTTGCACCTTACAGTCCGGGCAGATCTCGGAGTCCTGCAGCTGGCCGCATTTGGGGCACCGCCATGAGGTCTTTGCACCGCATATCGGACAATGGGTGGCCGGACCCGTCGACCGGAATACAGCGTCACATGCCTTGCAGTGGACTTGCGACCCTTCCCAGACGGTGGTCTCCTTGTAGATGACGGGTTCCTCATCTTCTGCCAGGGGAAGGATCACGGCAAGGGATTGTGTGGGGATTCCATACTCTCCACAGCTCTTCATCTTCTGAGCCAGACCAGGAGTCACCGGCAGCCACCCGACTTTAGCCAGGCCGTCGGGTGTCTTGGGTCCCCATGGGGATATCTGGCCGGTGAGGAGATCAAACTCCTGTTCCTGTCGGCCATCCCTATATTCTCGCCACCAGAAAAAGGAGAGGGCAGCCTTCCAGCAGTTGGGTCCTATCTCGGGCATTTAATCATCCCACACAAATTTTACTTTTTGTGTTGATATCATCTAGATCTCCTGCCACCGGATGAAGTTCGCCAGCTCCGCCTTCTCTCCAAAGCTGCTATCGTCTTCCAGCACAAGCTGATGGACTACCAGTTTGGTCACTTTCAGGGGGCTCGCGGGAGTGTAGACGGTGGTATCGAACACAAGCGGGCTGGTGGTTGTGTAGTTATCTGCATCGGCGCATGGTGCGGTCTCGCCCTTGTAGTATGTGTGGCCGTTCACGGGATCTTTGATGTCATACCCGTAGCTGCCGGACACCCCTGTTGGTGCTTCATAGCTTGCGACCGGGCATCCGTGGTCTCCGGTATCCTTCAGAGCGACCTGAACCTTGCCGCTTCCCAGGTCCCACACAGCTGGATCTTTGATGTTCCCGGGTGTCCCCCATCGCCAGTTGGTGAGCTGGCTGTAAGTTCCGCCGGTGATCTCTGCTCCTGTGTACATCCAACAAGACCGATAAGTCTCGCCGGATGGGGGGATGTTGTTCGGGAAACTCAGGCCAGGATCTCTCTGGCTGGGTATCGCTGTGTTGTACCTCTGAACAGTCAGCGGCGTCTTAACGCCGGGTGTTGCTCCGTAAAATCCCACAATCTGGACAACTGCTGCCATAATTACCTCTCAAATTCTTCTATAATCTTGTCTGCTATCGCTTCTTCAAGTTCGTCTAAAAACTGCTCACCAGGACCGTCAGCCACCGGCCCGAATACGGGTCTTGGTGGGATCGTCTTGGTGCCGTGTTCATTCCAATAAACGTACTCAGCAATTTTAGGATCGAAAACCCCGATCTCAACAATTTCGGGGTCAGTGTGGACCTCGATACTTTCCCGGTAGGCCCATGTCTCCCGGAGGGTCAGGTCGTGACCCTTTTTCATGATAGTGCTGGGCGCATTGGGCGGCGGCACACCAGAATCTATCCGATCCTCGATGGCCTTCTTGTACTTCTGGCCCGCAGCATTGAGTTCTTCAGTGAAATCCAAGGTTACCACAGCCCAATGATCTGGGGTGCACTCGTTCTCTGTTTGGACAGGTTCTTGACCAGCCGGGCGGGAACGATCAGCCTGCTTGAGGGAACGTGACTAGCTGCGGCCAGACTGCCTGTAATCGGATGATAGTGATAATCCCAGCAGTAGCGATCGTAGAACAGGTCGCTAAAAGCGTTCGGGCCGTTGTAGGTCGAGCTGTTGCCTGAGAGAGTCTGGGTATGCGTGTCCGATCCGGATAATGTGGGGTCTGAGTTGCCTGCCTTCAGGTTTCCGCCCGCCCAGCCAGTCAAGATCTCCCAGTTGGCGCCGACAGAGCCGTCAACGAATACCACGCTACCGGCTACCGCTCGGGAGGTGTTCTGAAGAGCGTGGTACAGCCTGGTGACCAGGTTCCTTGGCTCTACGTACTTGGCTTCGGAGGCGAAGCTGAAAGTGTGGCCGTGGTGGATAGCTCTGTCGCCCACCTTCTGCGTAAACCAACCATCTGAGAAGACCACTCCCTGAACATTCCCCAGACTACCAGACACTGTGTGAGATTGCGGTGTGCTGGTGCCTACGGAGGTTTCAGGGGTGGTGTGGACTATGTAGCGACCATCTGCCGCGCTATACCTTTCCAGGCTGGCGTCCGCCAGTGTCCCATTGGACATGATGATAGAGCCTTCTGGGAAGGACCGGACGCTGCTCTCCCAGGTGGCCAGGTCCATGTAGATGATATCTAGGCCCCACCCGAGAGGATTGTTATTATTGGAATTGTCTATGCTGTATCCGGTTATGGGGTGATCGTTATGCACTCCCATGATCGAATCATTGGTAGGGGTCTGACGGGTTCCGTGCTCTCCCCCGTGCACCGAGTTTCCCACATTGATCGATGCAGATGGATGGGTGTGTGTGGTAGCTCCGGTTTGGCTCCAGTGATTCGCTGGGGTTCCATTGAACCTGAGGTACTGGTTAGTCCGGGTCAGCCTACTGAAGGGAGATGGCGGATCAGCCACTAACCGCCAGAAGAGGAACATATTAGTCATCAGGTGGCCTCCAGCACCAAACTACACACGATTTGTTTTGAATTTGTAACAGCAGAAGGAATCTCTATCCGAATCCAGCGATCTGCATCAACGGAAATATTCAGTCCAAGTTCCCACGCATAATACGAATTGCTTAAACTAAACGAATCCACCAATCCGCCTTTGCCGTCTCCACCCGGATGTATGTATAGATTACATGTAATTGAGCCTAAATTATTCCACACCTCTTGGACCCGGGCTTCGATTATCTTACAATTAATGGGTACGTGGAATTCCTGCGCTTGGTTCGCCTCAATAACATCCAGCCCATTTCCAAAAGGAAAGTCGATCCCGAATTTCCTGGTAATCCATGAGCCGTCTCCCTTGAGAGCCTGGGCGGTGCCGGGAAATACCAACCAATCGCCATTGCCCTTAAGAAGAGAATTCGTGCCGGGATATCTCTGCATGAGGCCATGCTTTGCGGTGGAGGCGTTGAGGTCGGTGTTATCGTCGGGTGCGGCTAGGTCATCAAGCTTGACGGCGTCGGCCCCACCGGATGCGTGCCGGGCAGCATGGGCTAGCTGGGCATACCTGGCATCTCCCCTCGCCTGATTGTAATATATTGAGTGATCGTCATCCGCCCTGCCCCCCAGGCTACCATGATCTATCTGGGCTCCATCGCCTCCTGAGTGGTCGTGAGAATCACCGTTGGTGACTCCGCTAGCGGCAGGGGCACATTCAGCCAGAACATCTCGCACTGCCTTCTCTGAGGCTGGCATGGCGTCCGTGCCTGGTGTCCCTATGGAGGTTGCCAGGTCACCTACACCGCCTGCGAACATCCAGATGTATTCGGACGTGATGGCTGTGCATTCTGCCGGTATCCAGACGGCTCCTATGATAGCACCGGATGGGATAGAAGAAGGGGGTAGAGGGGAAGTATAACTCTTCCAGTCGCTCAGCCCTTTGGGGTCCTCAATCGTTGCGGGTGTGCCTTTCGCTGCCTTAGCATCGCCAGCCACATCTCTGTAAATTATATCGATCCGGGGCAGAGTTGCATGGGCGGCATCAAGGGTTACGGTATCTTCGGCCACGTCTGCGGGCGTTCCTGCTATCTTAATCCTGCCCGCTCCGATCGTCACTACCATATCGGCTGGAGTTGATGCCGTCAGTCTGTTGCCATTGACAATCCCGGTTTCCCGGCTGGCTCTCGACACGGCCTCGATGTGGCTGGTCAGGATAATTTGGTTTACTACTGGTGATAAAAAATCAGTGTCGGTCATGATTGATCACCTTGTTCGAGTTCGTTGATTATTTCTATACATCTATTGCGATGCAACGCCGCCCACAGTTTTATGGTGGCTATATACAGTATTATTATTGAACAAAAATTAAATATACATAGCCACCACAAGAAATAGTTGGCTATGTTGGCATCATTTGACATTTCGAGCTATGCACGGTCGATTTTCGAGTGTTGTGAGGGTTTTCTGCTGGATCTCTAGGATGGTCTTGGCTTGGAGGTCATGTTTTTCCAATGCATCCAGGTTGTCGTTTTTGTATTCTTTCATACCGGAAACGATCTCCTCCAACTTCTTGATGATCTGGGCATTGAACGATGCATTCTGATCCAACACCTTCTTCATCATCCAGACGAAAGCACCCGTGATCACAACAACAAGAAAAGCTATGAGCGTAGCCCAAAAAACACCGCCTGCTGATTCAAACAGCATCAGTTCGGGCGATGCCATTGCATCAACCCAGGATAGTGCCGAACTTTCCCTGGATCGCCACCAAATGAGCTTCTATTGCTCTTGCCTGCTCTTTTATTTTAGTCCACTCCTCAGGTGAGAGGTTACCGTCCTCGCCCGCTTTGGATATGATAATGAGCAGATTGCCGACGTCTACCAGGATGTCCGCCACCAGAGCGACGCCCTCGAGTGCTTTGCCTATATAAGTCCTTCCTGCAATACCGCCCACTGCCACTGCTATCGTGAGTATGGCAGTAATGGCGCTTGGTATGTCAATAGTTGATACGTCCATTTCACATTCCCCCACATCTTAATGGTGTTCTCTTGGTCACGTTACCGGGCTCGCCCTCGCCTTTATCTGCCAGGAAGGCATTAATACTGGGAGTCCACCCGGCCCCACCCGAATCTGAGACGATCCAGCCTGTTCCATCGTTGGAGAATATCGCCTGGATCTCAGACATGTTGAGGTTGCTGAGATCTTTGGCTACTGGATTGTCGTATTGTACGTAGTCTGCTGATGCCACTCCCATAACCGCTATGAGAGCGATCGTTGCAAATAGAATTGCTTTCATCTGGAATCTCCTTGCGTCGGGAACTTGCCCAGGCTTCCGACTGCCTGATCTTTCTCGCTGTTCCAGCCAAGAATAGCGATCTTCTGCTTCTTCATGCGGTTCCAAATCTTCTTGGGATCATAGCCGAACCGCTTTTTCCACTGGTCCCTGGTCCATTTCTGGTTGGCTCCATCGATGTATAGGGTCAAGCCATCTGGATAGGTCAGCACGCCATTGGGAATCCTCTTCAGCTCCTCCGGAGTCTTGCAGAAGGACGCAAACTCCTCATCGGTGAGACCTTCTCCGGGGACGCAACAGCTCTCCTCTTTCTTAGGCCCCTTTTTGAATTGAAATACCATCTCATCACCTCAGATGAAAATCACGGTTGTGTCGTCCCAGTCACTGCCATCGATCCAGGTTGTGTCGTTGATCGAATCGATGGTTTCCGTCTCATTGGTCGTCTGGTTCGGCGTCTGGTTGATGTCGATCACCGGAGTGTTCGCCCACTCTGTGCCGTTCCACATATCGATTGGGATATTCTCGAACTCCGTGGTCACGTGGAGGAAGAGCTTTCCATCACCCTTCAATCCGCCTATCGGAAATGGCCGGACACTGGAAGCGTATGGCCGGGTTGGATAGGATATGGCAGACATCTTTCCACTACCAGAGAGATCGATTATCGTGCCGTTGCTATCGGCCTCAGCCACTATCTCCCCAGAGAACTTCTTCAATCTGATCGAATAGTCGCCAGACTGAAAAGAGTACGACGCAGAGCCATTGGAAATGTTCAGGCCGCTTGACAGTCCGCTGGGGTAGATTTCGGCTCCGTAATCATACCGGCCCTGTGCGGTCGTCCGGTCGGTCACTTTATCTGAGTCATGCCAGGCTTCCATGTAGCCTTCGCCTTGGAACGATTCTGAGAGGATGCAAGCCCCGACAGAAACAAGCGGAAGGAGAACGATGATGAGCCACCAGATTCTTGGATCTATTTTCACGAGATTACCTCATTTAGATTTTTTGGCCGTCTTCTTCGTGGACTTGGCGGGCTCGGCTTTCTTTTCCTTCTTGGCTTTCTCGGCCTCGACCAAATCCTCCGATAGCTCAACAGCATCGCCTTCTGTGGTGCCATCTTTTGCGTTGATGATTGACCGGATGTCTGCGATAGAGGCCATCTTACCCGTTTCTGCCAGCTTCAGTAGCTCGTCTTTGTCCTTGAACCCGGCCCGTTTCCACATGGGCGTTGGGTTGTCTATCTCCATTAGTTTTGGCGATTTTTCCGTGCCCTGATCAACAGTGATCTTTGTGTCATCGATTGCTGCAAGTCTTGCCAGATCTTCCTTCGCCCGTTTCTCATGCTCTGGCATGGCCAACAGGTTCTC